>Ga0153980_1000160_pt1 | contig 36101 bp, 40 predicted proteins | sample TSGA064MetaG_FD_104722 | JGI IMG/M metagenome (GOLD analysis project Ga0153980, IMG submission 104722) | Attine ant fungus gardens microbial communities from Georgia, USA - TSGA064 MetaG | ecosystem: Host-associated > Fungi > Mycelium > Unclassified | place: USA: Georgia, Magnolia Springs State... | reverse complement strand
CTACTCTCGTTATTTAATCTTTAACTCGGCACTTTAACCTAATACAAAAATCGCCCTTACCCCCTACCTTCTAGTTTCATTACAGCAATTCATTGAGTCGTACATTTTCTCGACTCAAAACTCTCATTACACTGGTTTTAATCATCTTGTAACTAATAAGATCATATTGAGTCTTCGTCCTCCAAAAAACAATTAGCCAAATAGTTAATTCTGAACACCTTCCTGTCAGTGAACAAATAAAAAACAAAAATATCTTTTATTTATGCAATCTGGCTAACTATTGCTTTTTTTGTGTTGATAAAGAGCAGCTTTTCTCATTCTTGATGGCGTAAGACCATGAAATCTTTTCACATGACATCCATTTATCTCAAAGCCTACTTAACTTGCAGTACTGAAACGAGCGCTTCCAAAGTTAGAATCCATAGCAAAACTCAGACTAAAAGAGACCCTTAAATGAATTAATAGACTGGTTATCTAGCATTGGTGTTCGCTAGACAATCCAAATTCTTCTTTGATATGGAAGATAGACTAAACTGAGCCTGCCTTGCCTAACTAACTTAATTAAGAGATGCTTCAAGATAGGCATCAAAAAACAGGCGTATCTATCTTCTACCTATTTGCTACCCTTTTGGGTAGATAATTTTTCAAACCAAAACAAGCCTATTGTCATTGAATTCGTATTGATAAACTGGGGTTATGGTCTGATAGCCTTTCTTTGTGATCCCTGCTAGATTAAATTTAATTAGCTCATCCCTCATCTTTATAGGTTGATCCTTATCCACTAAATACTCATAACCAGCTCCTGCCAATTGGACGGTATCGATCCCCACATTAATCAACAATTCAACTCCCTCATCGCTAGTTAGACCAATGGTGTGTTTCGTCTCAAACACAGCCGTCACAGTTCCAGAAAAGGGGGCATAAACCAAGCCTTTATCAGGCTGAATAGCAACACCTTGACCCAATATTTCTTCTGAAAACATGTCCTCGGCTACTTTTTTCAAACTAAGCACTGATCCTTTCATAGGAGAGACAATTTCTAATTCATTAGCTGACTTAATGTCACAATCTCGTGTTTTTATTTCTGGTATTTCGCTGTCAGAGTCCTTGTACAAAAGTAACGTCACAGCAAAGGTTACCGCCATACTAATCGCGGCTCCGATACAGGCATAGTAGAAATAACTTAAAGTGTTATCGCCTATATAGCTTGGAATGGTTAATAATCCGGGCGAACCCCCCGTAAAATTTCGTACGCGGAAAATTCCCATCAACAAGCCCCCAGCACCACCACCGATCATCGCTGCATAAAGAGGAGTTTTAAACCTTAAATTAATCCCGTAAAGAGCAGGTTCCGTAATGCCAAATAAAGCGGTCAAACCAGCAGAAAATGCCAGTTGTTTAACAGTCGTATCTTTACTTTTAATCCCGACAGCAATGGCGGCTGCTCCTTGACTGACATTAGAAGCCAGCATTCCCGGATAAATAACCGTATCATATCCCAGCGTCATTCGATTGTTAATCCCAATGGGAACTAGCCCATAATGGGTTCCAGTGGCCACAAATAACGGCGTAAACGTTCCGATAATCAACGGCACAACCCAAGGGCTAACGGACTCTAAAGCTTTAATGACTGCTGAAATCCCATCGCTGATCAAGTAGCCCAGAGGGCCTAAAACGACGAGGCTCACCGTTCCTACGATCACAATGGTGATTAATGGCTTACTGAAGAACTTAATGGCTTTAGGAGAAACTCGATCAGCAACGGGTTCAATATAAGACATGAACCAAACCGCTAAGATAATGGGTATTACTGATGATGAATAAGTAACGGCTGAAACTGGAAGCCCAAATAACGCAATGGAAGACCCTGTTTCTCTCACTGTGCTTACCATGGTTACAAAGCTTGGATGTAATAGAATTCCTCCTACCATCATCGCTAAATATAGATTAACTTTGAACTTTTGCGCCGAAGAAGCAGCTAACAAAATGGGTAAGAAATAAAATGCCGCATCTGCCATAAAGTCTAAGATCTGGTAAGTTTGACTTTCGGTTGTTATTACATTAAAAACAACTAATAAAGATAAGACAGCCTTGATCATTCCCGCTGCTGTAATAGCTGGCAAGATCGGTGTAAAAATTCCTGTGATCATATCAATAAGCTTTGAAGGTAAGGAGCGTTCATCTTCTTGGCCTGCTTTATTAATTCCATCGATCATACCCGTTTGCTTTAAAATCTCACGATAAACATGACCGACGTCGCTGCCGATAATGATCTGAAATTGTCCTCCTTTATCGACCACACCCATTACGCCTGAAGTATGTTTCAAAGCTTGTTCATTCGGCTTTTTAACATCTTTTATATTAAAGCGTAATCTTGTTGCACAATGGGTCAAACTCAAAACATTTTCTTTACCACCAATATTTTTAATAATGGCGGCTGCTAATTGTTGATAATTCATTATTTCTCCTCCTATAATTAATTTGTTTGTTTTAACTAGTTAAAATTTAGGCTACAGAGAGTGACCTAAACAAGTGCTAGATTCTTTGTGAAGAAGTTGTAAAAATAAAAATACCTAAACAAAAAATATCTCATAAGCAAGAATTTTCATTTAGGTACAGCATGCTCCACCAGTAACAATCCCAGTTATTCAGTTGTAATGCGTTTAATGTGAAGGGTTAAAAGATTAATTCATCTTCTTTAAGATGTTTATTAAATTCCATTTTAATATAATCAGCGATTTTTAAAGCACACGCATATTCATGATGATATTTTTCTTTTAACGAAAGCATAAAACTAGTGGTTTCATCATGTGTAAATCAACGCCGCTAAAAAGACGTTGCACAAAAATTTTTAAGTGGGTAACAAAGCGCTCATCATTTAGGGAGTACTCATCTAGACCATCTTGAAATAATATTTCACAATGCTTAATACTTGTTGAATTATCTTCGCCATTTCTGATACTTGGCTGACTTGGCTCGCTCATCTCTAATTGGGCGTTAACAATATGTAAGGCTATAAAGCCCGCTTCATCTTCGGGTAACTGAATGCCTAACTTATTTTTTATGATCTGTAACGCTTCTTTTCCAATTAAGAATTTATGGTTATAAAAACGCTTAATCTCCCATAGAAGCGCATTTTTAGTTTCCATGCCTAGCTCATACCTTCAATAGCATAGTTAATAGGGTCCGTTAAAATTAAATAAATATTTTCGCTTAGTTTTTTACCTAGAGATACTTTAGCAAAACCGATGATTTCATTGGCCACTTGCATTGTTCAAGGGGAATAGAAGCTAGCAACTGCATTAACTTATCTACATTCCATTCTTTCGTGCTGGCGTACGCTTTTTCAATTTTGGACTCATCAATTTCATCGCTTATTTTCTTTTGAAAGCCTAACCCCTTTCCCATAAAAATCATTTCAGTTTTGACGGCATTAACAGACACCACCACATTATTATTAATGATTTTCTCGATTTTCATAGAAAGACCCAATCTCCTTAGTCTCATGAGTAGCTAGCAAGTTTAGCCCACTATAAAGCGGTAACAATCTTGTAAAAAAAGATTAACATATATTAGTGAAAATTGTCAATGTTTTTTAAAATTATTTAGCTCTTATCATATTTAACAGTATCAACATTTCCTAAACTTAACTTAGAAAATAAGGAAAACAAGGATATATTTTAGTCATTAACTCCATAATATCAATAAGAACTCAAAATAATGAAATTTTAACATTGTTTGACTTCTCTAATTGATTACGATATTATATCTGTGTAATTGATACAGATTGATGAGGAGGACCTTGATGAATAAGAATATAAAATGGACCGCATATATCGCTTTAGTATTTATTATCGTCTTTTTTTCTGGGCTCTTTGCCGATGCAACGGGTCCCTTAAAAGCATTGGATTTTAACAATATTTTAGGAGAATTCGGTTCTCTTGGAACACTAGAAGAAGGAGCGGGAAGTCTGGCAAGTAATTTTAGAGGGACTGGCGGAACAGGAGTAAGAGACGGGTTTTTATTCGCTTTAACCCTAGTTCCAGCCGTCATGTTCTCACTAGGAATTGTCAAAGTAGTGGAATATCTAGACGGTTTACGAGCAGCTGAAAAACTGTTGAGCCCCCTTTTAAAACCTTTATTAGGATTACCTGGCGCTGCGGCAATCGCCCTAATAGCCAGCCTGCAATCGGCTGATGCTGGTTCTTCCATTACCAAACAATTAAGTGATAATGGGACTTTATCAGAAAATCAAAAAACAACGTTTTGCGCCTTTCAATTTTCGGCTGGCGCTCCTTTGACAAACTTTCTGGGAAGCGGGGCCGCACTGTTCCCATTTTTAGGGACAACTCCTATCTTAGTCCCTTTAATTGTCATTCTTATTTTTAAGTTTATCGGTGCTAACTTAATGAGATTTTATTTAAAGAAATATATGAAAGAGGAGGTGGCTTCTTAGATGAGTGACGAAAAGAAAGGAACCATTGTGGATGCCTTTGTTGAAGGAGCGAGAAATGGGTTTAAAATCGCAACCAATTCTACCATTCCTTCCATTTTATTTGCCTTTGCTATGATTCAAATTCTAGAAATGACTAATTTGCTAGCTCTTATCGGGAGATTATTTCAGCCGATTATGATGCTATTTGGTTTACCTGGCGTTGCCGCTACAGTCCTCATGGCTTCTCTGCTGTCCATGGGTGGTGGAGTTGGTGTTGCAGCTGGTCTTATAACTGCCGGTGAGTTAACAGGAAACCATATTGTAATTATTTTACCAGCCATTTATTTAATGGGGTCTTTAGTGCAATACATCGGAAGAATCGCAGGTACCGTGGATATTAAACCGAAATATTATGGTCATCTAATTGGAATCTCCCTCATAAACGCAGCCTTAGCCATGCTGGTAATGAGACTGTTTACCTAATCTGACACAGAAGTGATATAGTTATTTAAATAGGAGGAGTGGTTATATGTTTAATGAAAAAAGATTATTAAATGAATTTTTGGCTTTGGTTCAAATCGATTCGGAAACTAAACAAGAACGCCAAATAGCAGATTATCTAACCCGAAAATTGTCAGACCTAGGTCTTGATGTTTTTGAAGATGATACCGCCAAAAGCACCGGTCATACGGCTGGAAACTTAATCGGCTATTTAAAAGGAACTAAAGAAAATGTGGAAGTTATCATGTTAAACTGTCATATGGATACCGTAGCACCAGGTAATGGAGTGAAACCAGCGATTAAAGATGGCTACGTCGTATCTGATGGCACGACGATCTTAGGTGCTGATGACAAAGCCGGCATTGCGGCATTACTAGAAGCACTTCAAGTCCTAAAAGAAAATAAATTACCACATGGTGACATCCAAGTCATCATTACCATTGGTGAAGAAACGAGCTTAACGGGGGCCAGTGCTCTAAACCCGAATCACTTAAAAGCAAAATATGGATATGCCCTGGATACAGGTGGCAAGGTTGGGAGTATTAAAGCTTCAGCGCCAGCTCATGCAACATTTGATGTAGACGTCTTTGGAAAAACGGCTCATGCCGGCGTAGCTCCCGAGAATGGTGTCTCGGCAATTCAGATTGCAGCCGTTGCTATTGCTAAACTTCCACTAGGTCGCATCGATGAGGAGACGACCGCAAACATTGGTAGCTTTGAAGCAAAAGGGCCTTTAAATGTCGTGACCGATTACACAAGAGTCCGTGCCGAAGCCCGTTCTTTTAACAAAGATAAACTAGAACAACAACTTAGCTTAATGAAAGAAGCGTTTGAAACAGCTGCTAACGAATTAAACGGACGCGTAGATATTAAAACAAATCTAACGTTTCCCAATTTTAACCTTGATGAAAATGATCCCGTTATAAAAATTGCCAAACGAGCTGCTGAGAAAATCGGACGCTCTTGTGACCTCATTAAAGCAGGCGGTGGCAGTGATGCTAACATCTTTAATGGTTACGGCGTTCCAACTGGAATTCTAACTTGTGGTTATGAACTCATCCATACGACTGAAGAACGAATGCCGATTAAAGAACTCAATAAATTGACAGAAATGACCTTGGCAATTATTGCTGAAGTGGCTTCAGCTTCTGATTCTGCTTTATAAATGTCTACTCGAAAAAGGATTGAACATTCAATCCTTTTTTCATTTCTTGTTATCTAGACTTTTGTTATTTTATTAAAGCGTATAACCATTATAACTCTTATGAGAACAGCCATAGCCCTATATCACAAGCCTGTCTTTCAAAGTTGGGCTTTTTGAATTCTGCTATGAAGTGTGCCAATGAAACCTTTTAGTGTAACCTAGTTAGATAGTCGCTGTTATCAGGCAAAAAATTCCTTCATAGAGGGATTACCAGGTTCCAGGATTTGATGTTATCAGGAAATTTTCCAGCTATAATTTTTTGCAATGAAGCACTTTTTCCGTCATAAAATGTACACATTTATACATGTCTTGACAATGTTAATAAAGGGAAATATTGTAATATAAAAGTAAAGCTGAAGCAGCAGTAGCGTTGAATTTTGATTGAAAAACTTTGATTTGCATCTTAAGATGATAAAATCAACACCAAACAGATGGTTTGATCTTTTTTATAAGAAAACGCTTGACTTTTATTCAGTTTAACGTTAAACTTACTCTGTGACGTTAGGTTTGACGTTAAACTATAAAATTGGAGGGATTGTAATGAAAAAAGTTTCTGTTATTTTAACACTTTTTTTAATAAACCTTTTAGTCGCTTGCTCTACGAATCAAACATCTGAAATAAGAGATGAAAACGCTGATAAGGGACTGGATATCATCGGACAAGGGGTTCAATTTGATCCAAATAAATTAGTAAATAATGGTGATCCCATTACCATTGAATACTGGACTTGGAATGATGCCGATCCAGCTATAGCTATGGCTGAGGCCTATGAAGAAATTTATCCTAATGTGAATATTAACATTGTCAATAATCCTTGGGAAGACTATTGGACCAAATTACCGTTAACTTTACAAGGATCTGATGGCCCCGCTATCTTTAATATTCATAATTCGCAACACGATATCCTGATCCCGTATTTGGCTCCTTATGAAATTTCTTTGCCAGATTTACAAGCAGATTTTATTTCGTTAGATACCCATATCATTGACGGTAACGTCTATTATATTGATAGCTTAATTAATTCCGGTGCAATCTACTACAACCTAGACTTATGGGAAGAAGCTGGGTTGACAGAGACCGATATTCCACAGACTTGGGAACAATTTAGAGAAGTTGCCAGCATGTTAACTCAGATTGAAAATGACACTATCATACAAGCTGGCTTTAACTTTAATGGGGATTACGACGCCATCTTTCAAGGGTTAAATTATCAAAAAGGAACACTGTTATTTAAAGATGAAGGAAAGACAGTCAACTATAATAATGAAACCACTATTGAAAACATGGAATTCCTTATGGATTTATATGAAATTGATGAAGTAGGATCCAAAGATTTTGGCACTGATTCTAGTCAAAGCTTTGGCAACGGTCAGAGTGCAATGGTCTATAAATGGGGCTGGTTCTTAAATGAATTAGACACCAACTATCCTGATATTCATTACGGCGTATTCCCAACTCCCACTCCGTCGGAAGCTGTTCCTTTTGCTTATGATCGTTATAATGGTGAGAGCACTCCGGGTATTAACAATAATCAATCCAATGACCAGCAAGCTGTTGCCCAAGACTTTTTACGGTTTTGTTTAGCTAATGATGAATATTTTAAACAAGGCGCTTTAACATTAGCCTCGTTTCCTAACAAAAGATCATTAACTGATGACGAAGCTATTTTAGCTAACCCCGTCCTTGCCACCCTTGCACCTCGTATTGATCGCTTAATTTGGCCCGGTGCTGTTCCTGCAACCATTGAAACAACTGTTACCCAAGTCATAGAAGATATTTTATACAACGGAAAAGAAATCAGGACAACCATTGCCGATGGTCAAGCTAAAATGGAAGCTGATATGAGAAATTCTAATTTTACCTCATTAGAAAAGAACTACCCATTTTTTGATGAAGCTAATTAAACGATATTTCTTTGACAACTATACAGGGGGATTTAAACTATGAAAGAAGTAAGCATAAGCAAACGATCCTTGCTTAATTTTAAAAACATAACTCTATCATTGTTAATGATCTACCTAGCTCTATTCTTAGTCTATCCTATTTATAAAGCTTTTGCAGGTAGTTTACATGATTGGAATCCACTCATTGATCGCTATGATTACGTAGGGCTTGCAAATTTTAAAGCTGTCTTAACTGACTCTTTATTTTGGAGTTCCCTTAGCAATACCTTTTTCTTTGTTTTCTTCTCGATTCTGTTTCGCATCATCATTGGGCTAGGATTAGCCATCTTGTTATATTCCAAATTAACTCGTTTTAAATCGTTTTTTCGAGCTGTGTTTTATATGCCAACCATCACGCCATTAGTGGCTGTTTCCTTTGTCTGGGTCTGGCTGTATAATCCACAATTCGGCTTGATCAATCAAGTAACGGGACTCAATATAAATTGGATGTATGATTCGACTTGGGCTTTACCAGCCATTATTTTCATGACGATTTGGAAAGATTTTGGTTATGCAACGGTCATCTTTTTAGGAGGATTGATGAATTTACCTGAAGATGCTTTTGAAGCAGCAGATATCGACGGGGCAACAGCGAGGCATAAATTTTTAAAGATAACGCTTCCTCTATTAAAACCAACCACTATTTTTGTGACCATTACGTCCATGATTGCTTATTTACAAGCTTACATTCAAATCTTGATTATGACAGAGGGTGGACCAGGTACGTCAACCTATGTGATTTCTTATTTAATTTTTGATGAAGCCTTTGTCAACTATAACTTTGGGACCGCTTCAGCCATGGCCGTTATTTTATTTTTACTCATTGGGATTCTCACCCTCGTTATTTTTAAATTAAGCGGAGAAAAGGAGTTAATGCGATGAAAATTTTAAAAATAGTTATGCTTCATGCCTTTTTACTAATCATAGCTATGATAACAGTTATTCCTTTTGTTTGGATGCTAGTCTCTTCGTTTGCTCCCAATAGTGACATTGTTAAAATTGGTGGTTCTTTTTTTCCAACTATGTCTACGTTTCAAAATTATATCATGATTCAAGAGAAATTTAATTTTATGGGGATGTTTGCCAACAGCTTATTTATTGCGTCGACTGTCACTTTAATAATTATCTACACCAGTGCTGCTGTGGGGTTTGTTTTCGCTAAGTTTCAATTTCGAGGTCGAGCCCTGTTATTTAGCATTGTTTTAGCCACCATGATGCTACCATGGGCTGTGACCATAATCCCTAGATATGAAATGATGGTTAATTTTGGCTGGTTAAACTCTTACAAAGCCTTAATTATCCCGTCTATTGTCAGCGGCTTTGGAATCTTCATGTTTCGGCAAGCTATTTCGCAAATCTCTGATGAAATATTAGAAGCAGCTCGAGTAGATGGTGCCTCTGATGGTTTAATTTTTCATAAAATTATTTTGCCTATGTCTCGTAATACCATTGCCAGTCTAGCAATATTCCAATTTTTGTGGAGTTGGGAAGACTTTCTCTGGCCTTTTCTCATTATTAATGATGAACAAAAACAGCTGATTTCTGTGGGGTTACGCCAATTTAACGGTCAATATGGAACCGATTATGGCGGTCTATTTGCGGCTACTTCTATTTCGATTATTCCTGTTATCGTGGTTTACCTAATTTTCCAAAAACAATTTATTGCGGGAATTGCTAGCGGATCTAGTAAATAAAATCCACTAATCTTTAGAACCACTTACTTTTTAAATCGATAAAAACCTTATTCTAAAGTCTTAAACTAAGAGTAAGGCGAGAAATCAATGGATTAGAGAAAAAAATATACTATAATAGTTATAAAAGTAAAAGTGGTGATACAATTGAAGATAACAATTAAACAAATAGCAAAGGAAGCTGGGGTTAGTGTAACAACTGTTTCCAATGTCATCAACAATAAAACGCATCGGGTTTCAGAAGATAAAAAGCGATTAATTGAAACCATCATCAAAAAATACGATTATATTCCTAATATGAACGCTAGAGCTCTCGTTCAGTCTTCTTCACGATTAATCGGACTGCTCTATCATTCAAATCAAGGAAGCATTAATTTCTCTGATCCCTTTGTCGCAGAAGTGTTGGAAGGAATTGAGCACCTTGCAAAAGCTACCGGCTATTTTACTTTAATACATGAAATAACGTCGGTTCAAGATATTGAAATTATCAAAAAAAATTGGCGCTTTGAGGGATTTATTATCGTTGGCGTGTTTGAACAATTTTTTGAAGAGATAAATAGCAAAATTCAAGAACCCATCGTCTTTATTGATACCCATCTCCCAAAGGAAAGGTACGAAGAAGTTCAACCTTTTACCAATCGAGTGTTTATTAATACAGATGACTATCTAGCTGGTTACACCGTGACTCATTACTTAATCACTAAAGAGCATAAAAAAATTGCTTTTCTAGCCTATCCCTTTGAGATCAACCAAGCTAGTGTGGTTCAACAACGTTTTAAAGGGTATGTGCAAGCTTTAAAAGAACAAAAGCTAACAGTTAATGAAGGAGCTATTTATACCAATGATGGCTTAAATCAACTTGCAATGCGTTGGATCAATATACGGCCATCGTAGTGACAGCAGATATTTTAGCTATTGAATTCGTTCATTATTTGAAGGAGCGAAACCTTTATCATCAAGAAAAAATAGCTATTATTAGTTTTGATGATATTATTTATGCCAGTTTATTTGATCCTCCGCTAACAACCATTCGCTTAGATCAAGTAAAAAAAGGCGAGTTAGCTATGGAAACCTTGGCTGATCTTATAAAGGAACCAGACAAAACGAGAGAGCAAAGCCAATTTCTTATCGGAGAATTAATCATCCGTCAATCTAGTTAGTGTTTTGGAAAGATATCCGCTCACAATATTTGGCACCTGCTTAACTGCATATGGATTGTATCCTTGACAGACTAGCTTCTTACTGCGAATCATCGCTCGTTAGCTGAAAATTAACAAGCTAAAACAATTAAAAGATACAGAAAATAGGTGAACTAAATGACGCAAGCAACCAGTAATTCGATTCAAGGTAAGCATTATCGTTTTACCTTGTTGACAGACCAATTAATTAGACTTGAGTTTTCAAAGAGTGGTTATTTTGAAAACGGCCCTACTCAAACCGTGCTAAATCGTAATTTAGGACCGGTTCACTTTCATCTTATTGAAGATGAACAACACTTAGAAATCATGACGGAGTCCTTTCAATTAAATTATACAAAAGGAGCCTTTTCTGCCAGTAACCTTTTTATAGATGTTAACTATCAATTTTCAGCTTATCACAATCGCTGGTATTACGGTTCGTCTATCGAAACGTTAAAAGGGACTGCCCGAACCCTAGATATGGTTGACGGCACTACGCCTCTAGAGGAAGGGATTATCAGTAAGAATGGGTTTGCGGTATTAGATGATTCATATTCTTTTCTCTTAGATGAAAATCAAGATCCAAAGCCGAGACAAGCAGAGCAAATCGATTTGTACTTCTTTGCTTATGGACGCGATTATAAAACCGCTTTAAAAGATTATTATCGCTTAACGGGTGCTACTCCCTTGCTCCCTCGCTATGCGTTAGGAAATTGGTGGAGTCGTTTTTGGCGATACGATGAAAAGGAATATTTAGAACTCATGGACCGCTTTAAGGAAGAAGAAATTCCTTTATCCGTTAGTGTCATTGACATGGATTGGCATCTAACAGACATTCCTAAACGCTTTGGTAGCAGTTGGACCGGCTATACCTGGAATCGAGAGTTATTTCCTCATCCCAAAGCTTTTCTTGATAACTTACATGAAAGAGGCTTAAAAGTAACCTTAAATGTTCATCCAGCTGATGGCATCCGCGCTTTTGAAAAGCCTTATCCTTCAGTGGCAAAAAAATTAGGGCTAAACCAAGAACTAGAAGAACCAGCAAATTTTGATATTGCCAATGAGGCATTTCGAGCCAGTTATTTCGAGGACGTTCACCACCCACTAGAAGCTGATGGCGTTGATTTCTGGTGGCTAGATTGGCAACAAGGGACAGAGAGCGGCAAGCAAGGATTAGACCCTTTATGGCTATTAAATCACTATCATTATCAAGATATTCAAAGAAAAAAACAAAACGATATTATTTTATCTAGATATGCAGGACCAGGGAGCCATCGCTATCCTATTGGTTTTTCTGGAGATACCGTTATTTCGTGGGACTCATTAAATTTTCAGCCTTATTTTACTAGCACAGCTGCTAATATTGGCTATTGTTGGTGGAGTCATGATATTGGAGGCCATATGGATGGTTATCGCGATGAAGAATTAGCCTTGCGTTGGCTTCAGTTCGGGGTCTTTAGTCCCATTAATCGCCTCCATAGCTCAAATAGTCCTTTCACAGGAAAAGAACCTTGGCGCTTTAACGAGCTAATCTTTAGCTCCATGAAGAAATACTTAAAGCTCAGACATTCCTTAATTCCTTATTTGTACACGATGAATGTCTTAACCAGTGAAGAAGGGTTACCTTTAATTCTCCCTATGTATTATGAATTTCCTCTTGAAGAGGAGGCTTATCACGTCCCCAACCAATACACTTTTGGCACCCAAATGATGGTGGCACCCATGACTTCAAAAGCGAATAGCCTCCTTAAAGCATCCGCTAATAACGTTTGGCTACCAGAAGGAACTTGGTACGACTATTTTACTGGCTTTCGTTATCAAGGTCAGACTAAATTAAAAGTCTTTCGAACTATAACAGAAATCCCCGTCTTTGTGAAAGAAGGAGCTATCATTCCCTTAGATGGCGATGTAAAAAGTACAGTTGGCGAAGATTTGCCTACATTACTGGAGTGGCATCTATTTCCTGGTAAAAATAATCAATTCACTTTAATCGAACAGCAAAAAAAGCGACGAGTTAAAACCACACTAGCTCTCGATTGGACCAACCAACAAATTGAAATTCAATCAGAAGGAGATGTATCTCTGCTTCCTCGTCATAGAAAGCATAAAATTGTTTTGCGGAGCATGGAAAAAACCGATGTTATCGCAGTCTCTAATGGAACTTGGGAACAAATAGGGTCAGATGAAATAGGGAAGACCCAAAGCTTCTTAATTACTCCTGAAGAGATGACCACGGTTACGATAAAAATGAACAAATTAAGTCATATAAAAAAACAAAATATTATAGACTTGTTGTACAAACTTCTTGATCAAGCAGAAATTGATTATGTTTTGAAAGATGAGCTCTGGTTTCAGTTAACAACATTGACTGATCCCATGTTAGGCGTCTCCTTGCTCAATCAACTGGAAGATCGAGAGCTAGCAGACTTATTATTTGAAGTCCTCTATATAAAAAGAAGCTAAACAGCTGATCTAATTCCTCTAAAGTAAGCCATGTCCATAAAAGTTGGTTCATTTAGAGGGATTTTTTTATGACTAAATAGTTCAAGGTAAATTTACTACACAAGTTAGGGTGTTAAAAATAGTCAAAGTCGTTAAAAAAGCAAAGTTTTTTTTTAAACACCTGAAATAAAAACATTCTTTAATCCCTTAGTCGATACTCTCCCTACGCCTACTATCGAGCCCCAAGGTACCATGCCTAAAACCTAACAAATGGCTATTTGAATAGGATCTTTACTTGCTGGTGATGCGTAAACAATGGGTGAGATTAAAATAAGTACCAAAAAAGGGCACCCTTTACTTTAAAATTTAAGGTACCCTTTACCTGACAGTTTGTTTTTGCTTAACTATTTCGTAAAGATATATTTTCATAAGTTAAATAAAATGGTTTTTGAGTCTTTTCATCTATCATAATCTCCGCCTCAATTTGATAAATTTGACGCAAATTCTCACTCGTTATGACATTAACAGGAGGGCCCTTAGCAACGATTTTACCTTCTTTCATACCAATGATATAATCAGCAAAGCGTGAAGCCATATTAAGTTCATGTAATACCATGACAATGGTTCGTGCTTCTTTTTGATTTAATTTTGCCAATAGCGTTAAAATCTCTAATTGATGGGCTAAATCCAGATAAGTTGTGGGTTCATCCAATAATATAAAATCAGTTTTTTGACATAATGTCATAGCAATCCACGCTCTTTGGTGCTGGCCTCCAGATAGATTAGCTAACGTGCGATCTCGAAGCTCTTTCATGCCACAGATATCGAGAGCTTCTTCTACAACCTCCCGATCACTAACGTCTAACGCTCCAAACCCTTTCTTGTGAGGAAATCTTCCATAAGCGACTAACTCTTCAACTGTAAGCCCTGAAGGTGCCTTTGGCCCCTGTGGTAATACGGCCATTAATTTGGCAATATTTTTTGATGAATACTGATGAACATTAAAGCCATCCAGTAAGATTTCTCCCTTTTTAGGCTTTAATACCCGAGCTATCGTTTTTAACAGCGTGGATTTTCCGCTACCATTAGCACCAATTACGACTGTAATCTTTCCTTTTGGAATGGCAACATTAAGCTCTTCAATAATCAGATTGTCCTCATAACCTGATGTTAAATTTTTTATCACGATCCCGTCAGACATAACAGTCATTCCCTTCATTGACCAAGGTTAATTTCCTATTCATAATGATCTTGTTTCAACATTAAATAGATAAAATAAGGGGTTCCTATAACTGAAATAACAGCTCCAATAAACAATTCAATAGGAGCAAACAAATTTCTAGCGATCATATCTGCCGCAACAACTAAGATCATCCCAACGAGCATGGCCGTTACCGTTAAATACTGATGACGGGCACCAACAAGCTTCCTAGATATATGAGGTGCCATTAGCCCAACGAATGAAATATTACCAGCCACCGAAGTCGCTACTGCTGCTAATGCTACGGCTATAAAAATTAAATATCGTTGCGCTTTTAATACGTTCACACCTAGTCCGATAGCTGTCATCTCACCCATTCTAAGCACATCTAAATAGCGAGAGCCATAAATGGTGATTGCGATCAAAGCGATAATAACAGGAGCTGCAACTCCGACATAAATCCAACTGGTTCCCCATAAACTCCCGGAAGTCCACATCAAGACTCGATTAAAATCTTGGTTATTAAAACGAAGTTGCATGATGATAATCAATGAAGTAAAAGCCACATTAACCGCAATACCCATTAATAGCAAGCGCATTGAGTTCATCCCTTGCTTCCACGCTAAGCCATAGATCAAAACAGCAGCGACTAAGCCGCCAGACAGAGCAATAAATGGCATGGTGAAAATGGTGAAGTCAGGCATGCTATAATAATTATTTCCGTTCGTCAAATAGATATAAATGACCACAAATAAAGCAGCACCACTATTAATGCCTAAAATACCTGGTTCAGCCAAATCATTATCAACCACGCTTTGTAATATAGTACCTGACACAGCTAATGCGGCTCCAACTAACAAGGCGATTAATATTCTTGGCAATCGAATCACAAATAAAGCCAACTCTTGTTGCTGTGTTCCCCTTCCGATTAATGTCTTAAGTATTTCCAGAGGTGAGAGAGCCAACGTACCTAAACTAAAGCTTAGAGTAGAAACAAGTAGAAGCAAAAGAATCAAGCCGACCATCGTGACTTGAAAGGATCTTCGTTTCATGTTCTTTTCTCCCTTCTAACCAAGTAAATTAAGACGGGTACTCCGATCAATGACGTGATAGAGCCCACTGGAATCTCGCCAGTATTCCCAATGACTCGGGCTATCACATCACTAAACACTAATAAAACACCACCAAAAACCATTGAAATTGGAATGACGTAACGATAGTCAACTCCCACCCCCATCCGAGCAATATGCGGCACAATTAAACAAATAAAGCCAATGTTACCGCCAACGGATATGGCAACGCCACTTAGCAAAACAATACAGATGAAAGCTAAGAATCGAATTAAATTAGGCTTTTCTCCCAATCCAATTGCTACTTCATCACCTAAACTCACAATCATGATCTTTGGAGATAAGGTAAGGGCAAAAGGCAAAATTATACTCGCTCCCAATAACAGATAAACCGTGCTCCAATTAACAGACCCAAAGCCACCAGCCATCCAGAAAGCTAGGTCTTTACTATTTCCTGTTAACAGTGCTACCATCGATGCTAGCGATAAAAATAAAGCTCCAAGAGCTGATCCCGCAAGTAACATTCGGGTTATATCTAAATTTGCTCGTCGTAAGCTAAGTAAAAAAATAAAAACAGCACTTATAGCGGCACCAATAAAAGCGAAGAATACTCGAACGATTGTTGCTGGAATGGCTTGAGATGACATATAAATAGCCATGGCTAGCACGGCGCCTTGATTAACTCCCATAATAGAAGGAGAAGCGAGAGAGTTTCTCGTAATTCCTTGCATCATAGCACCTGATGTAGCCAAAAAGCAGCCGATTAAAACAGCGCTGATGGCACGGGGAAAACGATAATCCCAAATAATTAACTGCTCTATATTCATTTTTTCACGAGCAAATAAGCCCTGAATAATATCGATCCCTGCCACTTCACGAGTTCCATAGCTAATTGACAAAATAATGCCTAAAAAAATTAGAGCTAAGCCAACAAAACAGAGCACTAACACCATCGCTGTTCTATTGACTTCCGTAACTTGTTTTTTCATTTTATAATTACCTTATTAATAATTCTTGTAACTCATCTAAGAGCTGATACTTTCCATAAGGGCTATAAGCTTGATTAAAGTACGGTGATAGACTGACCCAAATCACATTTCCATTTTGAACGGTTTCCATACTATTAAAGACTGAACTCGACTCAAATTCTGCTCTTTGTTCGTCGCTTGCCAAAATTAAAATATAATCACTTTCAATTTCCGTCAATGCTTCTAAATCGACCATCGGTAACTCGATACTATCCTGCTCTGGTAAATTTTCAGGCATGGCTAAACCCATATCATTGTAAAAGATATCACCATAAGCGGCACCTGTAAATAAGAAATGGATATCATCACCGGCTAAAAAGGCATAATAAGTAGCTTGCTCCCCATTTACCGCCTTGATGGCTGCTCCCACTTCAGCAGCTTTAGCTTCATAGTCGCTTATATACGCTTCAGCTTCTTCTTCTTTACCGAACATCTCAGCTACCATTCGTAAATCAGAACGCCAATCATTGACATCTGGATTAATCACAATGGTCGTTGCGATTTAACTCAGCTGGTCATACACTTGTTCTTGACGTGGATTAATGATAATTAAATCTGGTTCACTAGCTAAGACCCCTTCAATATCAACTGTTTCGGACATGGAATAACCCACTATTCTAGCTCCATCCAACACCTCAGCCAGATAAGTAGGAAACTCTGTTAAGTTATAAGCGTCTGCATCAGCTGTTGCTACTGGCTTATGACCTATAATATATAAAATATCACTAACACCAGAGATATCTGCGATCCGTTGCGGGTTAGCTAAAATTTCTACTTCACCTTTTTCTGTTTGTACCGTCACGGTCTCTTGTGAATCATCAGGGCGATCATGACCTGTCCCACACCCAGAAACGGCTAACATCATCCCTAATGCCAAACTAGCCACCATTTTTATTTTCATTTTGAACCTCTCCTCTATCTTAATTAAAAAACTCACTTTCAATTTAATTGCTCACTTTTTAACTAAATGAATTATATTCATTATACTTTTATTGATAATCATTGTCAATTGATATCATAAAAGTAAAATTAACGCGTTGATTCACTCATTAAAACTGCTAAAATGCGTTCACTTTCTTTAAATGCTTGACTAAAAAAGAGGGACTTTCTCAACGGTTTAAACTCACAAAACCAAAATGAACTACTCCTTGCCTAGTTGACAGATTAAAAAATAAATATAACTTTTCCACAATAGCTGGCTATTGTGGTTATTATGCCACTAAAGAATTGAAAGTGACAGCTCTGACTCTTGACGGTGTCATACCACCAAATTTTTTGACATAGCGCCTATTCGTATATAAATTCCAGATAACTTGCTATCTTTAAAATAAGTGTCTCCAAGTCTTGATAGAGCTAGTAAAATTCAGCTTTAGGTTCCCCAAAACAATTAAATAGGTTGATGATCTAGACATTTGCTAAATCTGGACCTACTGATCTCAAATCCAAAATCTTTTTTGAACTTCCAAAACATAGGCGCAGTATACGAGGAGCCTCGATCGAATTAGATAAGGGGAGAAACACAGCTTAAAAAGCAAGGCGTAATGTCTCTACTACTAGCTAGTTCTCATAATAAAAAACATAACGATCTATCATAGCGCTTAAATATACTTTAGCCCCATTTCCATACTTGAGGTGTGTGGTATCAGTAAACTCCTTTTGATTCAGTTTATCAGCTTCAAAATCACGGTTCATTGTATGTTTATCAATGTGGACAGTGAGACTTCACATAATTATCCCGTTTTCGGCAAATGAAAGATGAGACGCTTTGATTCTGCGTCCTTTAAACTAGTACCAGCGCTCCTTGATCCTGTTGCTTTAAGCACTTTTTCACTATTATCAGGTTTTATCCCTCCATGAGTTCACATCGACCTGTTATTCCATAGACTCTTATCACTTTATATTTGACTGCTTATAAATTAAAACCCTTTAACTACCTGTTGTTTCAGCTTTTTTGAGTCTGATTTCCACCCCTTTCCATTCTCCAATCATTGAATCCCGCCTTGTTCAAACTTCCTAAGCCAATCTGTTAATAAGTAAGCCTTAATTCCTAATTCATTATGAATTTGACTAATCGACCTTTTTCCTTCTGCGATTGGGAGAATAAATATGAATCGTTTCGTACCACTTAATCTTTTATATTTAATCATTGAAAAACTCCCAACTTTATAGTCTAGAAGTTTTTATTTTTTCTAGTGTCTACTTTATTGGGAGTCGTTCAATATTTTTTGTTTTGTAATAGATCCACCACGATTAACGTAAATTATTGACTACTTGCTTCGTTTCATCTGCTGTTTGAATAATTCGCATATTCATTGAATATGCTCGCTGAGCGATCATTAAATTAGTCATTTCATCGGTTAAGTCTACATTTGATGATTCCAAAGAATTGTTATGAAGTTGACCTAAACCATTGTTGTTTCCCTCTATATTGGACACTAAATCGGCGGGATCAATTTGAAAATAACCATTGCTCAACCTGGTTAACTGAGCTGTGGACTGGCTAGGTCCGAATAAAGCTGGTTCTTGACGGACATTACCAGATTGATCCGTCACGGTTCTCATTACGACTAAGTTTCCGTTTTGATCGGCTAATTGCCCCGCTTCATTTAAAGAAAAGACCCCGTTTCTCGTTAAAACAATCTGGTTGGTTTGAGGATCAAGGACACCAAAGAAACCAGCACCCTCAATAGCAAAATGATTTGCAAATCCACTTTCATGAATCATCCCTTGGCCAAAATCTAAACTGACTTGATCACCGCGAGCCCCCACACCTTGACGAATGTTACTCCCGGGTGCTGGTTGATTAAAATAGGCTAAGTCTTGAATTTGATTAAAAGTTCTTTTAAAACCAGTGGTGGTACTATTGGCTATATTATGGCCACTGGCATTTATTTGTTCTTGAAAGGTATGAGCCCCTGCTCTACCGATATTCATCATTAAACTCATGTAAATCCTCCTAGGTTAGACGCCCAATTTCTGTTGCGGCTAGCTTTAATGTTTCGTCGAGAGCGGTTAACACTCTGGAATTTGTTTGTAATGCGCGATTGGTGGCAATCATATCCACTAAGGCATCAAGCGCATCAACATTGGAGCCTTCAATCATCGATTGATTGACTTCAAAACCTTGATCCATAAACTCCAGGGCTCCATTATAAACATAAAGACCGTTCCCTTGTTGCACCATTAAATTAGGATCCTCTAAGTTAGCTATGGCAAATTGAAAAGTTTGACCGTTTATGGTAAAAGACCCATCTCGGTTTACTCTCATATCCTCATTGACTAAAACTTGCTGAAGAACCCCCTCTCCGTTAGTAACAACCACAGGAAACCCCTCTTTTGTCGTTAATCGTCCTTCTTCATCAATGGTAAAGCGTCCATCACGAGTATGTAAAATCTCACCATTAGCACCTTGCACCGTAAAAAACCCTGCTCCTTGAATGGCGAAATCTAAAGAGTTATCAGTGGGTTGTAAGGGTCCTTGTGTCAGTTGTATTGTTGATTCTAGTACCTCAACTCTCATGGCTAAACTCCCGATTGGGTTGCGATTATTAACCACATCGCCTCTTTCGGCCGCTGTTGTTGCAAGAAACGTTTGTTTAAATCCCGGCGTTTGAATATTGCTAATATTTTGGGCGATATTTTCTTGACGTTTGTTTTCAACTATCATCCCACTTGCTGCTGTATAAAGACCTCTGATCATGCCAACACTCCTTGTATCATGTTAATATTATCTGTGCTATGTTATCTTAATCGCTAATGACACGACATTCCGATTCATATATCATCCCGTTTGCACGAGCTGCTTCTTCTATTTCACGGTGGCTCATCTCATCATTAGAAGTAAAGAAAACCATCCATAAGGTTGCTATTAAAATTCCTATTCCAATTCCTCTTATGAATTGGTGATGTTTTTGGATAAATTCTCTAAAAATAATAGTTCCCCCTTTTCCATCTGTAACAGCTTCACGATCTCATCCAGTGACTTACCTTGTTCTTTTAACTTTAAGTAAGACTCAATTTTTTTTGATGTTTCAGCTGCGATCAACGTTTGTTGTTTAGATTCTGTCTTTGGTTTTTGAACAGTCTCACGTTGTGGAGCTAACTGACTATCAATAGCTGCTTTGTCATTTTGTAATAACTGCTCGATTCCATCTTGAAGTTTGTTAAGCCTTTGGATCATTTTATTTTCATCTATTGAAGCCATGGTACTTTGGAGTTCAGCCAATTGATGCTCCAGCTGATCCAGTTTAGTTCTCACCTCAGAGAAGTCTAGGTTATGTAATGATTGTAATTGCTGCTGACTTAATTTAAATTGATCATAAAAATCGCCTTGAAAAGCTTCTATGGCAGAAGCATCATACTCATTTTTTTTTTGAGTCCTGAAGCTATAACTGCTTACGACTAGACAAATGCCAATGATTAGTAAGACAATGACCATCCTACGCCACCTTCCCAGTCTTTAATTTTTCTTGTAACTTCCCAATAATCTTACCGTGTAATTGAGAAATTCTCGAAATAGATAGGTTTAAAATCTCACTCATTTCACTAAGGGATAACTCCTCTACATAGTAAAATTGTAAAATATACTGTTCACGTTCATTTAAGGTTTCAATGGCTTTAGCCAACTCATCACTTTGATCTCTATGTTCTAATTTCATTAGGATACTATCATCCTGGTCAGCAATGGTCTCTAATAAAGAGATATCTTGTTCCTCACTGCTATAGACGGTTTGATCTAAAGATACCACAGATAAATAATGAAGATTTAAATAAATTTTAGCTAGTTCTTCCTGACTAATCTCCATATATTCACAAATTTGTGCATCTGTTGGTTCCTGCAAAAGCTGTTGGGTTAACTCAGCTCTTTTTTGATAATACTGCTTCACTTCGGTCATGCGCTGACGAGATAAAATTCCAAGACGCCGTAATTCATCGATTATAGCCCCTCTAATCCGAAGGCGAGCGTAGGTTGCAAAAGAGGCATTTTTTTGAGCATTATATTTATGACTGGCATCAAGTAATCCCATGACACCAATACTAATTAAATCATCTCGATCAATGGTGCTGGATTCTTTAATATTTAATTGACTCACAACTCTGTTAACTAAAGGTAAGTATTCCTCAATATTGATAGTTAGATTATCCATTTTTTCTGTCATCATCTCTTTCACATTATATGTATTGTCTAGGAAAAGACACGCACTAGACGGTTGAATACATCTTGTATTGATTTAACTTCTATTCGATCAATATTTCCTAATAAGTAAAAAGCTAATTTCTTAATATCTTTACTGGCTTGACTATTGGCATACTTAATGACAAAAGGAGTTTGCTTTTTGACTGCAAGGGATACATTTCGCTCATCTTTTACACAACCTGCATAAGTGACGGAAATAGATAGAAACCTTTGAATGGTTTCTTCCATGAGTAAAAATGTCTTTCGCCCCTCAGCTTCACTTTCCGCACGATTGACTACTAGATGGACTGATTTTTTCAACTTATACTGATCAATCACTTTTAAGAAGTTATAAGCATCAGTTATGGCAGTAGGTTCTGGCGTAATGACGAGCAAGAGTTCTTTAGCAAACATCACATATTGCATCAACGTTTTTGTTAACCCAGCTCCCGTATCAATTAAGATAATATCCACATCATTTAACGCTTGAAACTGAACTTGTAAAACCTTTTGATGATCTTGAGACACAGTCTTCAGGTCGCTAACGTCACTGCCACCAGGAATAATTTTAATGCCTTCTGGACCCTCTATAATTACTTCTTGCAACGAGGCATCTCCACTTAATACATCTTGAAAAGATTTATTGGGCGTTAAGCCACATAAAACATCTACATTGGAAAACCCAAAATCGGTGTCGATAATCAGCACTCGTTTTCCCATTCTTTGTAGGGCAATGGCTGTGTTAAGGACAATATTAGTTTTTCCAACACCACCTTTTCCACTTGATACAGCATAAATTTTAATATCTTGTTGCTTATGTTTTACTTCATTTTTTTTAGTTAACGTCTTTTCAATCAACATGGATCTAAGTTTCGCGGCTTGATCACCCATGATAGACACCCCCCCAGATTAATTCTAATATTCGCTTAGAGCTTGGTATTTCAATGTCTGTTGGGACTTCTTGACCTGTACATAAGTAAGTAATAGGATAAGATTGTTGATAACAAATATTTAAAATATTCTCATTGCGTTCACTTTCATCCAATTTAGTTAAAACGAGATGATTATAATTTAAGCATTGGTATTGCTCCATAATGCGAGCTAGTTGCCGATACTTCATTGACATGCTTAAGACGAGGTAACAGTTATATTGCTCAATGGGTTCAAATAATTTTTTTAACTCCGCTAAGTTTTCTTGATCACGATGAGTTCGTCCCACAGAATCAATAATGATGCGATCGCAATCTTGGAGCTCTTCAATAGCTTGCGCCATATCAGCTTGATTATAAACCACTTTGATCGGAATATTTAAAATACTAGCATAAGTTTTTAATTGCTCAACAGCCCCAATTCGGTAAGTATCCACAGTGATTAAACCAACTTTACGCTGGTGATACATCATTTCATTAGAAGCAATTTTAGCAATGGTCGTTGTTTTTCCCACCCCAGGTGGCCCAACAAAAATTTGAATTTTTGACTTGGGATCATTTCCAATAGAAACGAGACGGCTGACTTCATGTTTAATAAAATCATATAGCGACTCAGTACTCACTTCCCGATAAGATGACTTTTCTGCAACTAAAGCTTGCTGCCAAGCAGCTGTAAATTCATCTGAAAAGTCAAAATCGGCTAATTGATTGGCAATGGCCTGTGAAAGCTGTTGGTTGACATCAACAAACGGCTTTGAATGAGTTGCCATATTTTCAATCATCGTTTTAATGGTGCTAAGCTCGCTTTCTAAATGTTGTTTTGTTCCTTCTTGATAGGGAACTTTTTGCTGCATTGAGACCTCTTGTGACTTTAGGGCAACTTTTGACTTAGAAGCTAGCTGTTCTTGCTTGTTTAGAATTCGCGGCTTAAACTCAGATTTTTCTTGCGGCTTCAAGTCTTCATGGCGCTCTAACGCTGCTAGATGCTCAGGCTGCTTATTTACGATTCTAGGCTTGAACTCCAAAGATTTTTCTTGGAGTGTACGCGCTGCGCCAATTGCTGCTTGGTCTTGTTGTTCAATTTTAAATTCCGGTTTAAACTGAGATGGGTCTTCTTGTGGTTTCACTGTTGACTCTGACTGTGGCCTCATTAAATCTTGGACTTCTGTCGTTGTAAAAGCCACTTGATTCATAATCGTCTCTTGTAAAACATTAGTTTTCAGCGGCTTTTTGGAACGAGAGTGTTGGATTTCTTGAGGCTCTGCTTTTTTAGTCACCTTATCTTCGATGGCCACTGTGACTTCTAATTTCTTCTTCTTCAAAAATCCAAACCAACCCTCTGAGACGAGTTGTTGATTCACGATGACAGCCTCATCTCCCAAGTCTTTACGTATAAGTTGAATCGCCTCTTTCATATCTTTAACCCTATATTTCTTAACTTTCACTTACGGTCACCATCCCTATCACATCCAGATTCACATTATTGGGTATATCGTTTAATGATAAAACCGGTACAAATGAAAAGTTCATTTCAATTAATCTTCTAAATGCACAACGTACTTTCGGAGAAGCTAAGATAACTGGATTTTTTTGCTCCATCATGGCTCGATCTAAGTTCATTTGAATGGATTGAAAAATACGATTCGTTACATCTGGTGGTAACGCTGGAAAACTTCCTTGGAATGAACGTTGAGTATGGTTGCTAATCAGCTCTTCTAATTCAGAATTAAGACTCATGACTTCTAAAGTACCTTCAGCATTCATATATTGCGCAGCAATGGTCCGCTTTAAACTATGGCGCACATATTCAGTCAATAATTCTATGTCTTTGGTCGTTTGAGCATAATCAGCAATTGTCTCTAAAATAGTTACCATATCTTTAATAGGAACATGCTCTTTTAAAAGGTTTTTCAATACTTTTAATAAGTCTCCAAGTGACACCAGATTAGGTACAATATCATCAATAAAGCCAGGGTGTTGTTCTTTCATAGCATCCAACATCATTTTTAATTCATGTCTACCTAGTAATTCATGAGCGTGTGTTCTAATGATTTCTTTTAAATGGGTAATTAATACGGTAGTATCGTCAACAGTCGTATAGGATAATTGCTCAGCTTCAGGTTTGAGTTTTTCATGAATCCATTTAGCTGTAAGCCCAAAAGCTGGTTCTAACGTATCAATTCCTTCCAATTCAATATTAGATCCAAAAGGATTCATGACTAAGTATTGTTTAGGATAAATTTCTCCTTTTCCAACTGTGTTTCCTTTTATTTTAATCAAATATTGATTTGCTTCTAACTGTAAATTATCTCGCAAGCGAATGGGTTGAACGACAACGCCAAGCTCTCCCGCAATCTGGCGTCTAACTTGGAGAATTCGTTCAAGCACATCATCACTATTTTGATTATCAACCAAAGAAATCAAGCCGTATCCTAACTCAATTTCAAATGTTTCAACCTGAGTATAATGAGTCATATCTTCAGAAGTTGGCGCTATTTCAGCAGCAGGTTCTTCTTGTGCATCAGCCAGTTGTAAATTAGGCGTCGCTTTTTCACCTTGAATTAGTAAATAAGAAACGATCCCCATTACCACACCCATCCCAAAGAACGGAACAATTGGTAATCCTGGGACAAGCCCAAATATCCCCATAGCTCCTGCAACTAAGGCAATCGCTCTTGGAACTGAAAATAACTGTCTTGAAATATCGGTCCCAATATTTTCATCTGATGGCGTCCGTGTCACAATGATCCCCGATGCCACAGAAATTAATAGAGCGGGAACTTGCGATGTTAAACCATCACCAATGGCTAGAATTCCAAACATCTCAACAGCTTCCATCGCTGTATAACCGCTTAAAACAAAGATAATGATTCCACCTAAGAAGTTGATGAGGGTCACAATAATTCCAGCAATAGCATCCCCCTTAATAAACTTGGAAGCCCCGTCCATAGCTCCAAAAAACTCCGCTTCAATTTGAATTTTTTCGCGCCTTTTTCGCGCTTCTGTTTCATTAATTAAACCAGCATTTAAATCAGCATCAATACTCATCTGCTTTCCAGGCATGGCATCTAGCGTAAACCTTGCGGAAACTTCAGCAACTCGGGAAGATCCGTTGGTAATAACCATAAATTGGACAACGACAATAATAATGAAGATAACAGCCCCCACTACAATATCACCTTGAGTGACAAAGTTTCCAAATGCCGTTACAATAGCTCCTGGATCACCTGTTGATAAAATAAGCCGGGTTGAGGATATGGTTAAAGCTAAACGAAACAATGTAGTTATTAAAATAATCGTTGGAAACACCGAAAATTCAAGGACACTTTTAGAAAATATGGATAGCAATAAGATTAAGATTGCCAGGGTAATATTTAAAGCGAAAAACAGATCTAATAGAAAAGCAGGGAGTGGAATGATTATTAACATAATGACTGCTAAAATTAATCCTGCAACTAAAAGGTCAGTATGACTCGTTAATTTTTTTACGGTTTGATTTTTATAAAGTGACGCCATCTTCTCACCTACTCTTCTTTTATTTACCACTAAAAATCTTTTTTAATACTTGTTGCTTTTAAATCACACTAGATTTATGAGAGTTTACCTGGATACTTAGTATTATAAATCGAGAAAATTTAATCTCCATCTATTTTAAGTTGTCTAACGAGGTAGTACCGTCATGCCATGTGATGCTAAAGCTTAATAAGATCACTTATTGGTAGCCTTTCTTGTTCTCTAGTTTATATACAATGGCTAAAATCTCAGCTACTGCTTTATACAGTTCTATAGGAATAGCTTGATCGACCTCTACTGTTGCATAGAGATTTCTAGCTAGCGGCTTGTTCTCAATAATAGGAACTCCTTGCTCTTTTGCTACTTCTTTTATTTTTTGAGCTTTAAAATCTACACCTTTTGCTACTACTTTGGGAATTAAATCTTCTTCATGAACGTATTTAATGGCGACTGCAAAGTGAGTTGGGTTCGTGATGACTACAGTGGCTTCTGAAACTGCTGCAACCGTACGCCCCATAGACATTTCTCGTTGTTTTTGCCGACGCTTGCCTTTTACAAAAGGATCGCCTTCCATTTGCTTATACTCTTCTTTTAATTCTTGTTTAGACATCTTCATGCTCTTCATAAATTCAAAACGCTGAATACCATAATCAATAGCAGCTACCACAACGACTAGTAGTAGAATTTGGATCACAAAATTTGAAACTGTTCTTCCTAGAACTACTAGGCTTTCGGTATACAGCATATAGGGCAAGGATAACAGTTCTTGTTGCCGATTTGAGATAAAGGTATAACTCATTAAAGAAGCCACGACTAATAACAGAATGTTTTTAAAACTCCCCAACATTCTTTTTCTTGAAAACATTTCTTTAAAACCGTTAATAGGATTTAATTTATTAAATTTCGGCTTTAAAGGTTCCCCAGTCGTAAGCAACCCAGTTTGCATCAAGTTCCCCACAACTCCCATTAACATCAGAGGAATGAAGATTAAGATAAGGACTTTACTGCTAAGGTTAATGAGCAACATAAACAGCTGGGTTGACGCTAAACTAACCACTGTTGTCTGAGCACTGTTAATAAAGAAATATTCCATAACTTTTTTAACATCTTCGATAATTAAGCCACCAAAGGTAGTTAATAGTAGAAATGAACCGATGAGCACTATCATATTATTAACATCGGTACTCTTAACTACTTGCCCTTTCTTTCTAGCATCCTGCAATTTTTTATGTGATGGTTTTTCGGTCTTCTCACCACCGCCAGTTGCAAAAAACATCAAGTCTAAGGCTGAATCTTTACTTAAAGTAAACCCTGGATTAAGGCTTAAAATGAACAGAGGCATCAATGCAGTTAAACAAAAACCTATGAAGATAAAAAATATCATATAGTCAAACTCCTTACATTAAAGATCTGATAAAAAAATCAAAGATAGATACCACTGAATCTAACGCCCATGAAATAGCTTGTAGAACTCCAACTAGAATTAACAGGTGAACACCAAAGCTGACTAACATTTTAAGCGACATTCCTAACATAAAGACGTTTAGTTGGGGAATAACTTTTGAAATTAGTCCTAGAATCAAATCGATTAAAAATAAGATAATGCCAATAGGTAAAGCAATTTGAATCGAAATGATAAAGGAGCGAGTCACTAAATAAACAATGGCTTCTAATTGTAATAGGTTCACATATTCTTGTCCTAATTGAAACAAATCAAAACTCCTCGTTATCCCTTTTAGCAAATAGTGATGACCATCCATAAATAAGAAAATAATGATCGCAAACCAGTTGTACAAAGTGCTGTAAATAGAACTGCTGGTCCCTGTCATGGGGTCAAAGCTAGCGGACATCTTTAAACCCGCAATAAAATCAATTAAATCTCCTGCTCCTTGAATTCCTGCATAAATTATGGTTGAAGCGTAGCCTAAAATCAATCCCAGTAAAGTCTCTTGAATAATCAACCAAGCCAACTGCCATAAGGAGTCAATCTCCAACGGTTGAGCGGGTAGATTCATCGTTGTAAAATAAGCGATCATGACAACAAATCCAATTTTAGTCAGATTGGGGATTTGTCTCATGGAAAAAATGGGCATCACAAAGACGTAACTCATCATTCTGACTAAGACCAATAGAAAATCAATTGTCGTATTCTCCAAAAAACTAATCATGTGGGCTTATCTCCTAAGTTATAATTAAAATATAGTCAACCATACGATTAAAATATCCTGTTAAAACACTAATAAAGTAAGGGCCCATGACGACGAAAATTAACAAGATCGCAATTAATTTCGGGACAAAGGTTAAAGTCTGCTCTTGGATTTGGGTGGTCGCTTGTAAAATACTAACGATTAAACCGATCACAAGTGCTGTTAATAAAATGGGTCCGGCTATTAATACAAGAGTCATGAAAGAATCTTGCATAATAGCTAGTAACATGTTTTCATTCATCAATTAGCCTCCTCATCCCATAAAACTTTGAACTAAAGTTCGAATTACTAAGTGCCAACCATCCACTAAAATAAATAATAATATTTTAAAAGGTAATGAGATCATAACGGGGGGTAACATCATCATTCCCATAGACATTAAAACGGAAGAAACAATAAAATCAATCACGATAAACGGAATTAATAGCAAAAATGAAATTTCAAAAGCTGTCTTTAGTTCGCTAATAATAAACGCAGGGACTACGATATGTAACGGTATCTCATCCAATGAATCCACTTCGTCCATTCCACTCATATCAAAAAATAATTCAAGGTCTCTCGATCTAGTATGCCTGAGCATAAACGTTCTAATAGGACTAGCCGCTGCCTCTAAAAACTCTTCATCTGTCAGCTGAGCTTCCAGGTAAGGATCGATGGCTTCTGATCTAATCTCACTCACAACAGGTGCCATAATAAAGATCGTTAAAAACATGGTTAATCCAATTAAAACTTGATTGGGCGGTGTCGTTTGGGTTCCCAATCCATTTCGCAACAAAGAAAGGGTAATGATGATGCGCGTAAAGGAGGTCATCATCATAACAATCGACGGTAAAAAAGTTAACATGGTCATCAATACTAATATTTGCAGGGTCGATGTAAGATTTTCAGGTCCTTCAGTTCCAGCAAGACCCGTATCTAAACTCATAGCACTAACAGATAAAGGATTTACAAGAAAAATGATGATTAAGATTATTAAACGACTAGTTAGCTTTTTCACGTTTCCACCTACTCAATGTGTCTTTCCAATTTGCAATGTCAAACTTCTCCAGTTGTGGTACTTGCTGTTTTTCCTCTAACTTAGCTACTTCTGCTAGAGTTAGTTCGCGAATGATTTGAAATTGCTCATCACTGCAGGAAATAACTAAATATTGCTCCCCAATTTTAACGATGGACAAATTAGTTTTTTGCGATAAACGTAACCGTTCCACCATTTTCATTTGTCGATTAGTGACTACAGGGCCTGAAAGCTTTTGAATTGACTTTAGGGTAAAAAGTAGTAAAATAATAACAAGAGGAAAAACAATAATGATTCTTATTACTTCCCACAACATATGAATCCCACCTTCTAATTTTTATTTTATAGGATCATTGCCAGATAAAATCAACAAAATAAACGGCGATTATTAAATCTGATCCAAGTAATTCATTTATTGTTTCTTGAATCTCTTCACTTAAGCTTTGAGTCTTTTCAACGGTATCAAGATCATCGATGGTCTTTGAACGCAACAACTCAATGAGAGATGCCTGAATTTGAACCAACTGATTATCGATAATATTTGCAACAGAATCTTCCTTGTAAGCCAAATGAATGGTTGTTCGCAAGTAATGATTTCTTGACGATCCTACAGATATAGGTGCCAAATTAACTTGGATTGACTCTAACTCATAGGTCGAAAATTCTTCTGTCTCATTGATGTCGGAATTAGAATTGGATGATCCAAATATCGGCTGTCCATTTAAAATGAATACCAATAGAGCAATTTGGACAACAGCAATTAATCCTACAATAATAAGTCCGATTTTCAATCCCTTACTCATACCTTTTTTTTCTTCACTCATGAAATAACACCTCCTATTTAAACTCATTTAGTAACAGCTATTTTTTTTATAAAAATTAGGAAATGACGAATATTAAATCTAATTTTCTTCATATTCTCCAATTAGCTCTTGCAACCTAGCAACATCTTCAGGTGTTGCCTCAATTAAGAAGTTAACTCGGCGATTCTTTGCCCGGCCTTCAGGAGTGTCATTGCTAGCAATGGGTCTAGTCTCGCCGTGAGTCATGGGTACAAATCGGCTTTCATCAAACCCTTGTCTCCCGTAATACCTCACAATAGATGTGGCGCGAGCTAATCCTAGCTCCCAGTTACTAGGGTATTTATCAGTCCCAATTGGAACATTATCCGTATGTCCAGCGACGCGAATTTCTCCCTCGAATTGAGCTAATAAGCTTCCTAATCGACTGAGTAGATCAAGGCTCTCGGGTCTTAGATTAGCACTGGCTGACTCAAAGAGAATATGATCTTGAAGTTGCAGTAAGATACCTTCTTCTATATATTCAACAGCCACTTCAGAAGATAAGTCTTGAACGACTAAATAGCCACTTACCACATACTCTAGCAGTTCTCTTAAGGTTAAATCGTCAGTTCCTGATTCGACAACCTCATCCAAATCTAGCTCATCTAGATCTAAACCACTCAAATCGATATTTAAATTTGACTCATCGTCACCATCGCCAACGCTCTGATTTGAGTCAGCTTCTTCATCATTTGGACGGCTTATAAAACCACCAGGTAAGATCCCAGTACCTCTAGTAAAGGCACCTTGAATGGAATCAATAATAGCTTGCTGCTCTGCCCCTTCTGAACGCTCCATCGAATAAAGCAAAACAAAGAAAAGCATCAACAGTGTCATCAAGTCTGAAAATGTAACAAGCCAAGTTCCACCTTCTGCTTGGGTCGGTTTTTTCTTTTTTCTCATGCCCCCATCTCCTACTTACTATTATTTTGCATCATCTCTTTTTCCTTAGGAGACAAATAAGTCATTAAATTCTCTTTAACTACTCGTGGATTATACCCACTCTGGATCATAATAATGCCTTCTAGCATCACTTCTTTAAACTGCACTTCGTTCTCTGTTTTCATTCGCAGATTACTTGCGATTGGATCAAAGACTAAGTTAGCAAAAATCGATCCATAAAACGTCGTAATTAAAGCGATAGACATAGAAGCTCCGAGACTATCGGAATCTGATGATAAATTGGCCAACATAACGATTAAGCCAATAATGGTTCCAACCATTGAAAATCCAGGAGCCAGTATTCCCATCTTACTAAATATTCCTTGATTTCGTGTATGACGACTTTCAAATGCTTCAATCTCTGTACTTAATATCTTTTTGATTTCATCCGCTTCAGAGCCGTCCACTACCAATTGAATTCCTTTTTTTAAAAACTCATCCTCTAGCTTCTCAACCTCAGATTCTAAGGACAAAATACCTTCATGACGTGACTTTTGTGATAATCGTTCAAAAATCTCTACTAGGTCAGCTAATTGATAAGTCGGCTTTGAAAGAAGGACTCCCAATAATTTAGGAATCTTTTTTAAATCGTTTAGTGAATAGGTAACAGCTACGGCTGCAAGTGATCCACCCACAACAATGAGCAGCCCCGGAATCGAGATAAACATCATCACATCTCCGTCGGCATCTATAATTCCGTAAAATATAATCGCAAATCCAAGTATTAATGCAACCAAAGGAAACATATCTCGTTTCACATTTTTCACCTTCTCTAGTTTGTTCTAATTTCTTTTTGATAAGCTTTGAATCGCTCCACCACATCTTCTTCACTTTCCAGCACACGGAGTGTCTTTCCGTCTTGCAAAGTAATAACAGTATCTGGGTTGCTCTCAATTCTTTCAATTAAATTACAGTTTAAATAAAAACTCTCTTTGTTAAATTTATGTAATAAAATCATTTCTCTACCCTTTCATCTAGCAAGTTTAAACACTGTAAATTAACAGCTCACGGTATTCCCGCATCCTTTGTGCGGTGAATACCTAAGCTATCATTTATAAACTAAGCTTAACTATCAGTCAATACTTAAACTTATCGTTTTAAATTAACTAGCTCTTGGAGCATTTCATCTGAAGTTGAGATCGTACGAGAGTTAGCTTGGAAAGCTCGAGACGTAATAATCATATTAGTAAATTCAGTTCCTAAATCAACATTTGACACTTCCACTGCTCCAGATACAATTCTACCTGCACCTTCATTGAAAGTAGCCTGACCTGAACTTCCATTAGCTGAATAGTTATTACCACCTTCTCTTGACAATCCATTATAGTTAGAAAAAATAGCAGTCGCTAATATAGATTGAATTTCTACTGCTCCATCAGGATTATCAACAGTTGCTTCTCGAGTAATAAGTTGACCATCTGATCCAACTACATAATCACCATTCATAGTTCGTAAAAACCCATTATTATCCCATTCAAATATTCCATCTCGTGTAAACTGCAGATTGTTGATGTTATCTGCTCCTGTTAATAAACCATTAGCTGTTGCTGGATTGTCAACAGCTGATGCTGGAACTACTACAAACATCCCTTCACCTTGAATCATAAAATCTGTGTTGCGCCCTGTTGTTTGAGCAGCTCCTTGACCAAAATCTACACCAACTGCACCTACTTGTACTCCTAATCCTATTTCGCGATTAAAAGGAGAATTATTTTGTGATCCTAAATTTTGATTCATCATATCTTGAAAAAATACATCGCCACGCTTAAACCCTACTGTACTAACGTTGGCAAGATTGTTACCAATCACATCCATTTTAGTTTGTTGTGCTTTTAACCCTGATACTCCTGAATACATTGAACGTAACATAATTTATTCCTCCAAATTTTTCTGATTCATATTTTTTTAAGCAGTCTCTGCTTGTCCCAGTGATCCTTGACTACCAATTTCGATAATGTGCCAAACCGGGAAGTATTCTCCATTTACTTTCACAATCGACCCTTGAGAGGTAAATCCCACACTTTCAACTGTTCCAACTATGGTTCGATCCCCGTCTACTGCAATCCGAACTTCTTTTCCTACAAGAGCAGCTCCATCTTGGATAGTAGACATTTCCATGAAGACTCCAAACTGATTATTTAAGGTAGTTAATGCCTCTAACGTGGCAAATTGGGCCATTTGCAGAACCATTTGGGTGTTGTCAACTGTTTCAAATGGATCTTGAAACTGAAGCTGTGCCGCTAGAAGTTGAAAAAAGATATCGGAACTAAAGCCATTATTTGTGGGGGCAACTTGATTTGGACTTGAGTTGTTAAAAGTTGTAGCATTCGTTGATCTAGCTCCCTGTATTGCATTTCCATAATCCATGATTATCCTTCTTTCTTAATTTAATTATTTTTTATTAAGTATTGAGAATTACCTCGTAGAGCTAGTTTTTATATTCTTAAGTTTAATAGCCGATTTTCAACGAGCATTGATTTGGACTCCTGCTGTGTGCTAGCCTCTAGTTCATCACCACTCGTCTGACTAGCTTGAACTCCATCATGAGCCGACTCTTTTTGATGCTGATTATTGTGATTATTAATCTCAACATTTAAAGATTCCAATGGCATTTGGTCTAGCTTTAGATCTGCAAATGCTTGTTCGATTAAAGGTTTTGCCTCTATTTGATCAAGTACCACATTTGCCAATACCCCTCCATTTTTCATTTTTAATTCCACACTCATAGCTCCTAAATGTTGTGGGTATAACTTTAACACTAACTTTGTGGTGTCCTGTTTTCTTAATACAACTAACTGTTGTCTAATAGCTGATTTAACTTCCGATTCATTGGTCCAAGTTTTGTAATCAGCTCTAGAATTGGAAGCTTGTAAAGAGGTTTTATCAACTTCTTCCAAAGATGCTGGAAAGGTTCCTTTACTAAAGTCAACTTCGTTAGTTCCAGATAAATTTTCTATTAACAGGTCTCTATTTAATGGTTCTTCTTCGATAGTTTTACGATTGGGATTATCTTGAGAGAGAGCTTCATTAAATGAAGGCTGAACTTGTAGTAATTCTCGCCTTTCTTCTAACATCGCTGTTTGTGTAACGCCTAGATTTTGCTCTACCATTTTTTCAGTACCTTGAACCTCATGAATCTGATTCATTTTCTCTTGTGATAATTGACCTTTCCTCATCTTTGCTTGATCTACTGCATCTCTTTCTTGAACTGGCTTATTGTTAACAGATTGAGTATCAATAGAGGAAAGTTGTTTAGCAGTTAATGACTCTAACTCACTTGTTATTGGATCAGATGTTAGTCTTTCAAAGGCCACTGCGTCCACTAAGCCTTCTGGATGACCTTCCTTTTGAGAAACTGGCAGTTGATCCGGTCCTATTGAATTAAGATTAACTCTGTCTTGTGGCAACGACTCTCCTAGGTTAGCTTGTTGGGAATGCTCACTTGATCTTTCTTGAACCAGTGAATTTTCATTACCCACTTGTGATAACTGTTGTTCGTTATCTATTAACTCAGCATCTAAGTACAACGGTCTCTCTTCTAGAAATTGGATTGGCATCGATGCTAACATCAGTTGCGATTGTAAGTTTTCATCATCCTCAATTGAAGGAGGATGATTGTCTTGAAAAAGACTCATAAACCCCTCGAATAAATCCACATCTTTTGCCGTTGTAGACTTAAATTGCCCTTGACTCCCTTCAACTTGAGCTGAAGTTTTGGTAGCTGAGACTTGCATTTTTCTTCTCCTCTTTCATGCTTTTTATAAACGACCATATTTTATACAAGCCAATTCATCTAACATTTTATTTTCTTCTATCTTTGCTTGATGGCAATAGGCTTCATATTGCTTTTCTTCTAATTTTTCAATAACTTGTGCTTCTACCCTTGCTTGTAATAGCTGACTTTGAGCAACTTCAACAACTTGTTGAGATTTCGCTTTGACTCTTTCTTGTTCTATAAGTTTTTGTCGTAACTGTTCTTGGTACCCATTTAATTGTTGTAATTCTGAAATGGTTACCTTACCTTTAATCATTAATCGTTCTCGAAAGTTTTCAATCGTTTGACGAAGCTGTTGAACTTTTTCGCACTCTTTTAAATAATTTTGTTGTGCTTGTCTGTACTCATTCTTACATTCCGTTTCAATATCATGACGATGGTTTAAAACTGACTGTAATGAAAATTTAAATTCTCCCAAATTTTGAACACTCCTTATTTAAAAAACTAACAGCGAGATGTAAACTACTTTATTCTAATAGAAGTCTTAGTAAAGATGGTTTTTTTAACAATTAAAATCATAAGAATATCTTCACACCTAAGTATAGACCTTGTGTCAAAAGCAAATGATAAAATGATTTATCAAGTTAAACGCAAAAGAACGACGCTAATTTCCTATTCCACTTGTAATGTCTTACTACGGAACCTTCAGAATTCGTTTAAGCTCATCTAATACTTGATCGTAGGAAAAATGGGCGTCCAGCTTTTGTTTCAAAAATTGATTGATTTCATCAATTAGCTCAATGGCTTCGTCAACTTTAGGATTGCTCCCCTTAACATAAGCGCCGATATTAATTAAATCTTCATTTTTTTCATACATTGCTAAATTATCGCGAAGTTTTCCTGCTAACAAGCTATGTTCTTCACTAACAATTTCCTTCATTAAACGACTGGTGCTAACATTGACATCTATAGCAGGGTAATGGTTACGTGCCGCCACCTTTCTTGACAAGACGATGTGGCCATCTAAAATCCCCCTTACGGCATCAGCAATAGGTTCATTCATATCAT
>Ga0153980_1000159_pt1 | contig 36315 bp, 37 predicted proteins | sample TSGA064MetaG_FD_104722 | JGI IMG/M metagenome (GOLD analysis project Ga0153980, IMG submission 104722) | Attine ant fungus gardens microbial communities from Georgia, USA - TSGA064 MetaG | ecosystem: Host-associated > Fungi > Mycelium > Unclassified | place: USA: Georgia, Magnolia Springs State... | reverse complement strand
AACGTTTATAAAGTTTTACCGACGCTTTCGTTAAGTAACGACCATACGGGCAGCAGCGAGCTGTGCACGCTGTTTCTCGATCCTGACTATCGCAACGGCAAAAACGGCTATCTGCTTTCCAAATCGCGCTTTCTGTTTATCGCGGCTTTTCGTGAACGCTTTATGCAAAAAATCGTTGCCGAAATGCGCGGCGTTAGCGACGAGAACGGCCATTCGCCTTTCTGGGAAAGCGTCGGCAGCCGCTTCTTCTCCATGTCCTTCAGTACCGCCGACTACCTCAGCGGCACCGGCAAAAAAACCTTTATCGCCGAGCTGATGCCCAAGCATCCGCTGTATACCGATTATCTCTCTGCCGAAGCGCAGGCGGTTATCGGCAAAACGCATCCGCAAACCTCGCCCGCGCGTGCGGTACTTGAGGCGGAAGGCTTCCGTTATCAGAACTATATCGACATTTTTGACGGCGGCCCCACGCTGGAATGCGATATCGATCGCGTGCGGGCGATCCGCAAAAGCCGCCTCCGCCCCGTCGCTGTCGTCGAGCGGGTGGATGAGAGCCTGCCGCTGTGTCTGGTAGGTAATGAACGTTATGACGATTTTCGGGTAGTGCTACTGAACGTCGATCCGCATGGCGAAGCGCTGAGGATCACGGCAGAGCAGGCGGCTACTTTACATTGCGAACAGGGCGATTCTCTGCGCGTGGTGACTTTAGGATGTGAGGAGAAAAAGGCATGACGCACTACATTAACGGACAATGGCTAACCGGCGGCGGCGAAGCTTTTGGCAAGCAGGATCCGGTCAACGGCGAGTCGCTCTGGCAAGGGAAAGCGGCCAGCCCGTCACAGGTGGCGGCAGCCGTTGAAGCAGCACGCGCGGTGTTTCCCGCCTGGGCGCGCCGCACGTTTGCCGAGCGTCAGGCAGTGGCCGAAAAGTTTGCTTTGCTGCTGCAAAAAAATCAGCAGGCGCTGACCACCATTATTGCCCAGGAAACCGGTAAGCCACGGTGGGAAGCGGCAACGGAAGTGCAGGCGATGATCAATAAAATCGCTATTTCCGTCACCGCTTACCATGCGAGAACCGGCGAGAGTGCACAGGGCGAAAACCTGCTGCGCCATCGGCCTCACGGCGTCATGGCGGTATTAGGCCCCTATAATTTCCCCGGCCACCTGCCCAACGGGCATATCGTTCCCGCGCTGCTGGCGGGCAATACGGTAGTGTTTAAGCCCAGTGAACTAACGCCCGCCACCGCGGAGCAGACGGTGCGGCTGTGGCAGCAGGCAGGCTTGCCGGATGGCGTGCTGAACCTGGTTCAGGGCGGCGCAGCATGCGGCCAGGCATTGATTCAGGATCCGCAGATTGACGGAGTATTGTTTACCGGCAGCGCCGCCACCGGCTTTGCGCTGCATAAGCAGTTTGCCGGACGGCCAGACAAGATGCTGGCGCTGGAGATGGGCGGGAACAATGCGCTGATTGTCGAAGAGCCGCAGCCTGAAGATGCCGCGGTTAACATTGCTATTCAGTCCGCTTTTATTACCGCAGGCCAGCGCTGTACCTGTGCTCGCAGGCTGCTGGTTAAGCGCGGCCCGCAGGGTGATGCCTTTCTGGCTCGTCTGGTTGAGGTGGCGGCAAAGATTCAGCCAGGCCGCTGGGATGCTGAGCCGCAGCCGTTTATGGGCAGCGTGATTTCGCCACGGGCCGCTGAACACATCTACAGTGAGTGGCAGGCACGGGTTGAGGCGGGAGGCAAAGTGCTGCTGCCTATGCGCTGGCCAGACCGGGCGAGCGCTCTGCTGACGCCAGGAATTATTGACGTCACCTCCCTGACTCTGGCGGATGAAGAAGTTTTTGGCCCGCTGCTGCTGGTGATCCGCTATGACGACTTTAATCAGGCAATACGCATTGCTAATGCGACGCGCTACGGCCTTTCCTGTGGCCTGATTTCCCCCCGTCAGGAACAGTTCGACCAGCTTCTTACCGAGGCGCGAGCAGGCATTGTTAACTGGAACAAACCGCTGACCGGTGCGGCCAGCAGCGCGCCGTTTGGCGGCGTTGGCGCTTCCGGCAATCACCGTCCCGGCGCTTTTTACGCGGCGGACTACTGCGCCTGGCCTTTGGCCTCGCTGGCCTCAGCAACGCTGTCCTTGCCCGCCGCCACGCTGCCCGGTCTGGACTTCAGCACAGAAGGAGAGCAGCGATGAGCGCGCGCGAAGTTAACTTCGATGGTTTACCCGGCCTGACCCATCACTACGCCGGTCTTTCATTTGGTAATGAAGCTTCGGTTCGCCATCAGCATCAGGTTTCCAGTCCAAAGCTGGCGGCAAAACAGGGGCTGCTGAAGATAAAAGCGCTGGCCGATATGGGGTTTGTGCAGGGGGTACTGCCGCCGCACGAACGGCCATCGATCGCCGCCTTACGCCAGATTGGCTTCAGCGGAACGGAAGAGCAGGTGCTGAGCAGCGCCGCCAGCTGTTCACCAACGCTGCTTTCGGCGGCCAGCTCGGCTTCCGCCATGTGGGTAGCGAATGCGGCGACCGTGTCACCTTCGGCCGACAGCGCCGACGGCCGCATCCATCTGACCGTGGCTAACCTGAATAATAAATTCCATCGCTCGCTGGAAGCGCCGACTACCGGCGCAATTTTACGGGCCATCTTCCGCGACGTGCGCCATTTTTGCGTGCACGACGCTTTGCCGCAGGTGGCGATGTTTGGCGATGAAGGCGCGGCCAACCATAACCGCTTCAGCCAGGGCTATGGCGAGCCGGGCGTGCAGCTGTTTGTCTATGGCCGCGAAGAGGGCAACGGCGGACTGGTCCCGGCACGCTATCCGGCACGCCAGACGCTGGAAGCCAGCCAGGCGGTGGCGCGACTGCATCAGCTCGATCCCGAACGCACGCTGTTCGCCCAGCAAAATCCGGCGGTGATCGACCAGGGCGTATTTCATAACGATGTGATTGCCGTCAGTAACCAGCAGGTGCTGTTTTGCCATCAGCTGGCGTTTCTTCATCAGCAGGCACTGTTCGACCGCATCAGCGAAAGGCTGCCAAACTTTACGCCAGTAGTGGTGCCGGATAATCGCGTGAGCGTGGGCGATGCGGTAGCCACCTACCTGTTTAACAGCCAGCTGCTGAGCAAAGCTTCCGGTAAAATGCTGCTGATCCTGCCGGAAGAGGCGCGTCAGCACGAGGGCGTCTGGCGCTATCTCAACGAGCTGATCGCCGACAGCGTTATTGATGAGCTGAAGGTTTTTGACCTGCGCGAAAGCATGGGCAACGGCGGCGGGCCAGCCTGTCTGCGCCTGCGGGTGGTGATGAACGAGGCGGAGCTGGCGGCGGTTAATCCGGCCACCATCATGAACGACAGCCTGTTTGCTTTACTTAACGACTGGATCGATCGCCACTACCGCGATCGGCTCTCTATGCAGGATCTGGCCGACCCGCAGTTGCTAAGAGAAAACCGCGAAGCGCTGGACGAACTCACGAAGCTGCTAGACTTAGGGAGTATTTACTCTTTTCAACAGTAATCAGGGAGGAGCAGGGCGCGCAGAGCTGAACCTTTGCGTGTCCCGGCAGTCGCATAAGGAGCCCATATAATAAGGAGAACCTATGCAGGATTTTTTAAAGCAAACGTTAAGCGCAGAGCCGCCTGCACAAACTTCCGGCCACAACGAACAGCTTAGCTGGCAGTGGCTGGATGAAGGCATCCTTGAATTTACCCCTCATCGCCCGACAGCCCGGGCGCTGGTGGTCTCTGCCGGTATTCACGGCAACGAAACCGCGCCCATTGAGATCGTTAACGAGCTGGTTAACGAGTTGCTGGCTGGAAAGCGGACGCTACAGCTCCGTTTGCTGGTTATTTTTGGCAGCCCGGAAGCGATGCGCAGCGGAAAACGCTATCAGCGCTGCGATTTGAATCGCCTGTTCGGCGGCCGCTGGCAGCAGTATGAAGATAATATGGAAGCACGACGCGCATGGCGTCTGGAGCAGGTACTGGAGACCTTCTGGCAGGCGGGCAACTGCGAGGAGATCCGTTGGCATCTGGATTTACATACCGCTATTCGCGGCTCCTGGCATACCCAGTTTGGCGTGATGCCGCTGCGTGACAGCGCCTGGCCAGACGATTTTTTACACTGGCTGGCCGCTGCGGGCTTGCAGGCGCTGGTGTTTCATCGCGCACCGGGCGGTACCTTTACCCATTACAGTTCCCAGCACTTTAATGCCGCCAGCTGCACGCTGGAGCTGGGTAAGGCTTTGCCTTTTGGCAGCAACGATCTGAGTCTCTTTAGCGCGGCGCGGGATGCGCTGGCCGCGCTGCTGTCTGGTGAGGCGCTCCCACCGGTCAACGAGCCGCCGCTGCGCTACCGGGTTTCGCAGCAGATTACCCGTTTTTCGGAAGCGTTTGTGCTGCATATGAATTCCGCAACGCTTAACTTTACCGCCTTTCCTCAGGGTACGCTGCTGGCTGAAGACGGTGATAAACGCTGCTACGTCCAGCAGGCGAGAGAGTACGTGCTGTTCCCGAATCCCAACGTGGCAAAAGGGCAGCGTGCGGGGTTGATGCTGGTGGAAGATAACGCCCATAACGAAACCAGCGGCAGCCGCTAGCGGTTTACATAACGGATACCAGCCACCGCCGTTGGTTATCCGTTGCCCGTTCATCTTTACTTTTTCCTTTCTGGTTGCTGTCAGCTGTATTACACTCCTCCATAATTTCTGCATTAACCGCACGTTCGTCATATTTTTTTGCAATTCCTCACTTTATTCTTCGCATTCTCTCCATGATTGCCGCTTTTTTATCTTTTATGCTTTCAAGGCTTTACCCACGCTCTGAGTACTTGACGTTCAGCGCAATACACTAGCTTTCGACATCACGACAACGCTGTCGTCACAGAAATGCAAAAGGAAAATCGAATGCGTAAATTAACTTCTCTGGTTGTAGCAATGACACTGGCTATGGGCGCTGCGAACATTGTTCATGCGGCAGCGGATAACATTACGCCACCGCCAGCCGGTGCTGATAAGCCGATGATGCATAAACCGCCTCGTCACGGTGGCCCACACGATATGTTCAAAGGGCTGAACCTGACCGACGCGCAGAAACAGCAGATGCGTACCATTATGAAAGAGTCGCACAAAGAGATGCCGCGTCCTTCTCTGGAAGAGCGTCGCGCGCTGCACAGCATTATCGCGTCCGACAGCTTCGACCGTACGAAAGCGGAAGCGCAGGCGGACAAAATGTCAGCTAACGGCAAAGAACGCGCGCTTTCCATGCTGGAAACGCAGAACAAGATGTATAACGTACTGACGCCCGAGCAGAAAAAAGAGTTCAACGCGAACTTCGAAAAGCGTCTGACTGAAAAGCCGCATCACGACGGTATGCCGCCAGCGCCACCGGCTGCTGAATAAGCCGTAGCGGACCAGCCGCGCTACCTGCGGCTGAATAAGCCGTAATAAGTAAGGCGTTACCTGCTGCGGCACAAGCCTTGATAAGTAAGGCGTTACCTGGTGCAGCATAAGCCGTAATAAGTGAAGCGCTACCTGCTGCGGCATAAGCCGTAGCGGATAAGCCGCCGGGCCATTCGGCAAGGTAACGCCATTAGTGAAGACCGCCGACGTTGTTTATAGCCTCAGGGCCGTGGACAACGTCGGCGGTTTTTTTTGCGTTATTTGTCGTAAAGGAGCAGCAGACAACTTTGCATGCCCTTTACGGTATTATCCGCCAAGAGGAATGATGGGAAACTTGCCGCTAAGAATTGGCTTGCAGAGGATCTTATAGCCGTCGCTGTCGAATCCCTGCGGCGTAGAGGTCAGTTTTCCCGCTTCGGCAATATCGTCCACCGAACCCAGATAAAACCAGTTGTTGATAATGTGGATTTGCGTCTTCAGTACGCCTTCCTCTACTACGCCCACCGCGCCTTCCCACGGCCAGCACTGTACGCGCACCCGTTCAAGCGCGGCCAGCAGGCGTGCGTGATGCTCTTCGACCGTCTCTTTTCCGCAGCAGGCACCGGCACAGCGCCCCAGGCTGGAACGGAAGCAGGCGCGGCCTTTGCTGACGTTTTCCAGCCCCAGCAGCCCCAGGCAAAGACGCTGCTCGTCGGCGATTTTTTGCAGCGTTTCCAGCGCGGATCGGCGGCTGGAATAGAGGCCAAACAGGTTGGAGGTATGCGAAAAGTCCACTTCTTTGGCGTAGACCACGCTGGGCTTCATCTCGCTTATCAGTAGCGAACAAAGCTGGCGGTTTTTACGTAGCCGCTTATTAAATAGCGGTTGCTGAACCTTGATCATCTGCGCTTCCAGCAGCAGCGCGCCCAGCTCGCCAGCCGTGGTGATATAGCTGACGTAGCGCGACTGGCGCAGCATTTTCGCCTCATCCGGCGTGCGGAAATGGGACATCACGCGGCTGCGTAGATTAATGCTTTTACCGATGTACAGCGGCAGAGATTCGCTGTCGCCGTGAAAGGTATATACGCCTGGCAAAGAAGGCAGCCCTTCAAGCGAGGGACGCAGATGTTCGGGATACTGATAAATTGCCGCCGGTTCAAATGACAGGCGATGGCTGGCTGTACGTCTGACCACATTGCACTCCGCTTACTGTTTGCTTATACAGTGTATCAGGGGATTGCCGGATAAAAAAGAGTCAGAAGGCGCTGAATGATGACGCAGCGGCGATTAAGGCAGAGACGAAGGAGGCAGCGGCAAGCTAAACCCACGGCAGAAAAGCAGGAGAAATAAAGGGCAACCGAACGGCTGCCCAGGAGAAATAAGCGCTATTTCTGCCAGAAATCATCGAAAACGGTAACTGGCGGACGGCGTTTGTGCTCGGTTTTCAGGTACCAGCCTTCAATAATTTTGGCGGCGGCATCGTCAATCTTTTTGCCTTCCAGATACTGGTCGATCATCTCATAGGTCACGCCCAGCGCCACCTCATCCTGCAGGCCCGGACGGTCGTCCTCAAGGTCTGCGGTAGGATGTTTAAGATAAAGATGTTCCGGGCAGCCCAGCGCTTTCAACAGCTGTTTTCCCTGGCCTTTGTTCAGGCGAAACAGCGGGTTAATATCGGTGCCGCCATCGCCATATTTCGTGAAAAAGCCCGTTACCGCTTCTGCGGCATGGTCTGTGCCCACCACCACGCCAGAGGTCATACCGGCAATGCTGTACTGGGCTTTCATTCTTTCGCGGGCCTTTTCGTTGCCGCGTACGAAGTCTGACAGGTCGATGCCCGCTTCACGCAGCGCTTTTTCACTGGCCAGTACCGCTTCTTTGATGTTCACCGTCAGGGTACGATCGGCCTTGATAAACTGGAGCGCATCCTGGCAGTCCTGTTCGTCAGCCTGTGCGCCATAAGGCAAACGCACGGCAATAAACTGGTAATCCTGGTTGCCGGTCTCTTCGCGCAGTTCGCTGATGGCGAGCTGGCTCAGCTTGCCGGCCAGCGTAGAGTCCTGACCGCCGCTGATGCCCAGCACCAGCGATTTAAGAAACGGATGGGCCTTCAGGTAAGACTTCAGAAAGTCGATGCTGGTGCGGATTTCTTGCTGAACGTCAATCGTGGGTTTAACACCCAGCGCGTCGATAATTTCCTGTTGCAGAGCCATTTACCTCTCCTCGGAGTAGATGTCGGGACAGTCACTGCTTTAAAACTAACGCGCCAGGCGTGAAACAACAAGGCGCAAACCCGTTGTTTGCACGCCTTTTGCTGATTAATCAGGCTTTTTTGGCTTTTGCGCCAGAAAAACGAACATGGCGATGGCCAGCAGATAGCAGCCAAAGATGGTGGCGGTCATGGTGAGCACCGAGGTGCCGCCGATGCCCGTTACCGGTACGGCAATGCCGCCCAGGGTAAACATGATGACGCCCATCACGGCGGAAGCGCTGCCCGCACGGTGCCCCTGGCTTTGCATCGCCAGCGAGGCCGCCGCCACGCCGACCGCGCCATTGCTCGCCACGCTAAAAAATAGCGCGATCAGTACGAACGGTAGCGCCGCGCCGGTTAAGCCGGCGATCAGCAGGCTGCCTGAAGAGACAAATGCCAGCGTCAGCGCGCCTTTCACCACGCGATACTCTCCCCATAGCGGGCTGAGACGCGCGCTGGTCTGTGAGGCTATGATCAGGCCCACGCCGTTAGCGGCAAAGCAAAAGCTGAAAGCCTGAGGCGACAGGCCGTAAAGCTGCTGCAAAACAAAAGGCGATGCGCCGATATAGGCAAACATGCCGGACATCATAAAACCCTGCGTGAGGCAGAAGCCCATAAAAGGACGGTACGTCATTATCTGGCCCAGCGCGGCCCAGGCGGCAAAAATACTGCCTGTGCTGCGGCGTTCTGGCGTCAGCGTTTCGTGTAGCTTGATGCGCGCCAGGAAGAACAGCAGTAAGGCGATAGCGGCAATCACTAAGAACAGATCGCGCCAGCCAAACAGCGTCATCAGCATGCCGCCCATTACCGGGGCGGCGATAGGTGCCAGCCCGTTAACCAGCATCAGCAGCGCAAAAAAGCGCGTTAAATCGTGGCCGCTGTACATATCTCTGGCTATAGCGCGTGACAGCACGGCACCCCCAGCGCCGAACAGGCCCTGCAACAGGCGAGCCACCAGCAGCTGGTCAATGTTCTGTGCCAGCGCGCAGCCAACGGAAGCGATTAACAGCAGAACCAGTGACAGCAATAATGGTCCTACGCGGCCATATTTGTCGCTCATAGGGCCAAATACCAGCTGGCCAGCACCCAGTCCAATCAGGCCTGCGGTCAGGCTGAGCTGGGCGGTCGCCGTGGGCGCGCTTAATTCTTTAGCCAGCGCGGGCAGGGCGGGCAGATAAAAATCGATGCAGAGCGGCCCCAGCCCGGCAAGCAGGCCGAGCGTGATGGCATAGCCAAAACGGTTAGAGTGTGCAGGTGTCATGAATCCTCTGTTTTAAAAAGTATCGTACGAAATTGCTGATAAAAAGCGTAAAGCTGTTCAGGCGGGGCTTTTTGCGGCGTCAGGCGACGCCACGAGGTGCCTTCAGAGAGAACGGCAAAAATTTCTACGCAGGCGCGGATGTGCTCATCGCTCATTTCGGGATGGTCGCGTTTTACATTCAGGCAGGCCTGGGTAAACATCCGCTGGTCGGCTTCCGCCATCATGCGGGCGACAAGCGGATTGCGGGTCGCTTCTGCGGCCACCTCCATCATCAGCGCATCATCATCTTCATTTTGCGCGTGACGCCAGGCCAGCAGCTTTGGCAAATCGGCCGTGGCGGTGTCGTTAATATGCTGCAGCCGGGCATCGATAATGCGCTTGACCATCTCTTCAATAATGGCGTCTTTGTTGATGAAATAACGATAAATCTGGCCGACGCTGAGCTGTGCTTCCGCGGCAAGCTGTGCCATGCTGGCCCCGTGAAAGCCATCCTTGCGAAAGCAGCGGCGGCCGGCGGCGATAATTTCATCCTGGCGCTGCCGGTGACGGGCATCGCGGGCTTCATTTGGTGTGGTCATGCTTTACCTCACGGCGCGCTCGGACGTTAAGCCAGCTGGCACCGCCATGCGCGTTAGTCTGTGAGAACGAACGTTCATTCTCGGCGCCGGCATTATAAACATCTTGCCGTCGTTATCATAAGAATTTTATCCCTCTTTTTTCGCCATAAAGTTGATAAATCAGACTTTCTGTTCCAGGCTTAGAGCGACATGGAAAAATAAACGAGGAATAAAAAACATGAAGAAGGTTACAGGATTTATTGGTGCTGCGGTGGCGCTTGCCGTGTTGTCTGGCTGTACAGCCTATGACCGTGCGGAAAGCTATGTTACTAAACCTGTTGTTCAGGACGTGAAAAAAGGTATGACTCGTCAGCAGGTTCGCGATATTGCTGGCCCACCTTCTACTGAAATCACCATGGTTCACGCGCGCGGTACCTGCCAGACTTATGTGCTGGGCCAGCGTGACGGCAAGCAGCAGACTTACTTTGTCAGCTACAGCGACACCGGACGCGTAATGAACTACGGTTTCCAGAGCTGCAAAGAGTACGATACCGACCCGCAAGCTGGTCAGTAAACGAATGCAGTAATAAAAAAACCGGCCTGCCAGCCGGTTTTTTTATTGTCGACAGCGTGCCGGCAAGCTTCGCTCTCTGTCCTGTGCGCGTCTGCTTTAAGCTGATTTACAGCAATAAAAAACCGGCCTGCTAGCCGGTTTTTTTACGCCTACAGTTAAAGTCCGGGCGGTCTTGGCACTTCCAGATAGCGACCGTCGATATCGCGACGGTAGTAATGACCATCCTGGACATAGAAGCGTTCGCCGTTATAGTCCAGCGCGTGCATATCACCGCTAACGCGTTCCACCGGTGGCTGTACCACCACGTAGGTATTATCGTTCTGGCGCTGATAATAGTTACCGTTAAGCGCGTAGTAGGTCAGGCCGCCAATAATGACCGCCGCCGCCGCTTCCGGCAAAAAGGAAAGGCGTCCGGGGCCGCCGTGACCGCGATCCCAACCGTGACCCCGATCCCAGCCTGGCCCAGGCCCCCAGCCGCCAGGATGCGCCGATACCAGCGCGGGCGACAACAGCGTTAAGGCGAATAAAGCACTCATCACCTTTTTCATACATTTTCTCCTGGTTCTGACTGAGATTAACATTACTCCGGGCCAGTCAAAACGCAAGCGCCAGCAGCCTGCTGTTGTCCGTTGCTTACACTGCTTAACGTATTCTTAACTCTGTCTCCATGTTCACTGTCAGATTGCTGCCCGCTGGTGCCTCAGCAACGAGTTTTTTCTCCGGCTGCAGGAGCAGCATCGCCAGCATGCTGCCAAAGGCAATTGCCGCCGTTGCGCTAAACATCGCGTTATAGCCAAAGTGCTGGGCCAGCCAGCCGCTCAGCATGGGCGAAATAATGGAGGCCAGATTCGCTATCGCCAGCGTCATGCCGCTATAGCTGCCGACGGTGGATTTAGGCGTAACGTCTATAACTACTGACCAGTAGACGTTATTCACCAGCGCGTTCAGCGCGTTGCCCAACGTCATCAGCAAAATGATACCTGCCGCAGAGGCCATCCACGGGATCGCCATAAAGCAGAGTGCAGTGCAGAGCAAACCGATGGCGGCAAAAAGGTTGCGGGCAAGGCGCAGGTTACCGGTGCGTTTAAGCAGCACATCGGCTATTTTCCCGCCCAGCAGGACGGTGATACAGGCACCGCTCCACGGGATCATCGCCACATACCAGAGCGAGTGCAGATCGTAATGAAAACTGTCCTGCAAATATTTTGGCCCCCAGGTAACCAGGGTAAAAGTGACATAAAGAAAAGAGAAGTAGCCCAGCGCGTTGCAAACCAGCGTACGGCTGCCGAAAAAGCGCCACCAGGGCAGGCGCGGCCCGACGGTACTTTGTGCCTGGCCTTTGATAATCAGTTCCCGTTCGGCCTGGCTGGCGCGCGGCTGTTGTAACGGGCTGTCGGTAAATATGCGAGCGAAAATGGCCATGGCTATCAGCGAGAATACACCCAGCAGGATAAACATTAGCCGCCAGTCGTTTGTCAGCAGCAGCAGGCCGACCGCTATCGGCGCGGTGAGCAGCGCGCCAACCTGAGTGCTGAGCAGGCCAATACCCAGAGCCATTCCTCGCTCATTATCGGGGGCCCAGTGTGCGATAGCTTTATTCATCAGCGCATAGGCCGGGCCTTCGGCAAAACCAAACAGGATGCGCATCACGGCAAAGCCCATAATCGCCGAGCCGCCAAACAGCGCCATGCCCAGATCGCCAGCCCAGGCCGTCGCTATTTCCAGCAGCGACCAGAAAATCCCCGCCAGCAGCCAGACTTTTTTGGTGCCCAGCCGGTCAGCCAGAAAACCGCCGCACAGGGAGCCAAACAGATAGCCAAAACCGAAGTAGCTCAACACTACGCCCAGCTGGACCTTACTGAAATGATACTCAGCGGAAATCGCGTTAGCCGCGAAGGAGAGGGCGCCGCGATCGATATAATTGATCAGCGCAATAAAAAACAGCATGGCGAAAATACGATAGCGGTAGCGGGTGTCAACTCTCATGGCGCTTCTCCTGAACAACGAGTGATGTTAAGAGAAAGCAACTTCAATGCCAGGATGGCTATTACACCTTTGAGGTCGTTGACATACTTCTGTTTAAACATCAGGTCGCGTTCAGGCCAGTGAATAGCTGCAGAGATCAACCGGAACACGAACACGCCGTTAGTACGTTCATGTAAGCACGTTTGGCGCGTCCATATGCCAAAACGGTTCGCTTATCCGGTTGGCCTCCGCTGCCAGGAGGCTGCGGTGTTGCTGCAAAAAAAAACCAGAACGCACGGACTGTCCTGGTTTGTCAGCTATCTGAAAGGTGCAGCCGTGGCGGGCTGCACCTTTTTAGCGCGCGGTTTTAAGCTTTAAGCCGGAACGCTTAACGCCTTCTGGCTGCGCGACCAGACGCGGTGTGCGGTCATCGCGGCAAGGAATTCGCTCATCAGTACGCCTTCCGCTTTACTGTCTTCAATCAGGCCTTCTTCCTGCTCGCTGTCGCCCAGGCCAAACTGCGATTTGAAACGGCGTGCGCCGCCGCTAAGGCCGATCACTTTCAGGTGCTTATAGGCTTCCAGCAGGAAATAACGCGCGTCGCCGCTAAGCAGTAGCGCATCAATATTGCCGTCCGGCACGATAACCGCGTCAAAAGTCAGCGATGGAAGTCCGCTAAAGGTCGCGTCGATCGGCAGGTTAGAGCCGTCGTCAGCGCGTACCTGACCCATGTGCGGTGCCAGCAGTTTGCCGTGAACGCCTTGCGCCTTCAGCTCCTGCAAAATAGCCAGCACGTCTGCCGCGACCACGCCGTCGCTGATCAGCAGCGCAACCTGGCGGCCCTTAATTGACCCGCTCGGCACGGCATAGAGGCTCAGGCTGGCATCCTTTTTCAGGCCGTTAACATCTTTTGGCGGCGCGGTATGCATCTGCTCATCGGAAAGCGCGATGCCCAGATTTTCCGCTACGCCGTTAGCCAGCGAAACATCAATATGCACCAGATGATCAACCACGCGCTCACGGATATAAGCACGCGCGACTTTGCTTAGCTCAAAGGAAAACGCATCGATAATATGCTGCTGTTCGACAGGCGTCTGGCTGTTCCAGAACAGGCGCGGCTGCGAATAGTATTCGCCGAACGAAGGGCTGCGCTCGCGCACTTTATGGCCTTCAATGCGCTCCTGATAGCTTTCAAAACCGCCGCGATGTGGCGAAGGCGGCGTTTCGCGCGGCCAGTTATCATTAATGGAGTTCGGCTCGTAGTTGGCCGGGTTGGTATCGATATCCATTCGATGCATGCCCTGACGCTGGAAGTTGTGGTAAGGGCAGGTTGGGCGGTTAATCGGGATCTCATGGAAGTTAGGCCCGCCGAGACGGCTGATTTGCGTATCGGTATAGGAGAACAGGCGTCCCTGTAGCAGCGGGTCGTTAGTAAAGTCCATGCCGGGAACGATATGGCCCGGATGGAAGGCGACCTGCTCGGTTTCGGCAAAAAAGTTATCGGGATTGCGGTTCAATACCATTTTGCCAATCAGCTGCACCGGCACCAGCTCTTCCGGGATCAGCTTGGTAGCGTCGAGCAGGTCAAAATCGAACTTGAACTCGTCCTCTTCCGGGATCAGCTGTACGCCCAGCTCATATTCCGGATAGTCGCCTGCTTCGATAGCTTCCCACAGATCGCGGCGATGGAAATCCGGATCGCGTCCGGTGAGCTTCTGTGATTCATCCCACAGCAGCGAAGCTTTACCGGCGACGGGCTTCCAGTGGAAGCGAACAAAGGTGGCTTTGCCTTCGGCATTGATAAAACGGAAGGTATGGATGCCAAAGCCTTCCATCGTGCGGTAGCTGCGCGGAATACCGCGATCGGACATGGCCCAGATGACGTTATGCAGCGTTTCTGGCTGAAGCGAAACATAGTCCCAGAAAGTATCGTGCGCGCTTTGCCCCTGCGGGATTTCATTATGGGGTTCCGGTTTCACCGCATGCACAAAATCGGGAAACTTATGGGCATCCTGAATAAAGAAGACGGGCGTGTTGTTGCCGACCAGGTCAAAAACGCCTTCATCAGTGTAGAACTTGGTAGCCCAGCCGCGGATATCACGCACGGTGTCCGCCGAGCCTGCGCCGCCCTGAACGGTAGAGAAGCGGACAAAAACCGGCGTCTGCTTTTCAGGATCGCGCAGGAAGTCCGCCTTCGTTACGTCGCTCATATCACGATACGGCTGGAAGTAGCCGTGCGCCGCCGAGCCACGCGCGTGCACGATGCGCTCAGGGATACGCTCATGGTCAAAATGGGTAATCTTTTCGCGCAGGATAAAATCTTCCAGCAGCGTTGGGCCACGCGTACCGGCGCGCAGCGAATTTTGGTCGTCAGCGATGCGCGTGCCCTGGTTAGTGGTCAGCGGGAAGTTTTCACCGCCTTTACGGAAGGTTTCCAGCGCATCAAGCTTGGCGTTATGGGTATCAGGAGATTTCAGGCTGCCCGGCGCAGTAGGCTGCTTGCCCGGCGGCGTAGGTTCTGACAGAGGCTTATGCGAGCCATCTTCAGGCGCCAGAGAGTCCATCCCCGGCTTTGCCGAATCCGGCCCGGTTAAAGGGGCGTTATGGGTGATTTCCTTGTTGTCTTTTTCTTTTGACATGCTCACTTGCTCCTGTGGTGTTTATTTCTCTCCAGTAACTATAGAACAGTGAGCGAGGTACGCCTGAAAACCACAGGGTTAAGTAAAGAGAAGAGGCCGCAAAGCGGCCTCCGGAATTAGCTGTGCGCCAGCTCGGCTTCGCTGTCTGCCTCTGCATGCAGGCGGCTCTTATCCGTCTGCTTCAGCCACTGGCTGGTAAGCATACCGGCCGTCATTGAGCCGTTTACGTTCAGCGCGGTACGGCCCATATCGATAAGCGGCTCGATAGAGATTAACAGCGCCACCAGCGTGACCGGCAGGCCAAGCGTCGGCAGCACGATCAGCGCGGCAAATGTCGCACCGCCGCCAACGCCAGCTACACCAGCGGAACTTAGCGTCACGATGCCGACCAGCGTAGCAATCCAGACAGGATCGAACGGGTTAATGCCCACCGTCGGCGCGACCATCACCGCCAGCATGGTGGGGTACAAACCCGCGCAGCCGTTCTGGCCAATAGTCGCCCCAAACGATGCCGCAAAGCTGGCTATCGATTCCGGGATACCTAAACGGCGGGTTTGTGCCTCAACGCTCAGCGGGATAGTCGCCGCGCTGGAGCGGCTGGTAAAAGCGAAAGTAATCACCGGCCAGACTTTGCGGAAGAAGCGCTTAGGGTTCACGCCGTTTACCGACAGCAGTAGCGCGTGTACGGCGAACATGATTGCCAGCCCCAGATAGGAGGCAACCACAAAACCGCCCAGCTTGATGATATCGGCCAGGTTTGAGCTGGCGACAACCTTGGTCATTAACGCCATGACGCCATAAGGCGTCAGCTTCATGATCAGGCGAACCAGCTTCATGACCCAGGCCTGCAGCACATCTATTGCCGCCAGTACGCGCTCGCCTTTCGGCTTATCATCACGCAGCAGATGCAGTGCGGCCACGCCCAGGAAAGCGGCAAAAATGACCACGCTGATAATAGAAGTAGGGTTCGCGCCGGTCAGATCGGCAAAAGGATTTTTCGGTACGAAAGAGAGCAGCAGCTGCGGCGTGGAAAGATCGGCTACTTTCCCCATATAGGTAGATTGCAGCGCGGCCAGACGAGCGGTTTCCTGTGCGCCCTGAACCAGACCATTAGCGTTAAGTCCAAACAGCCAGGTGACAAAGACGCCTACCAGCGCCGAGATAGCGGTCGTGAACAGCAATACGCCAATCGTTAACAGGCTAATTTTGCCCAGCGACGAGGCATTATGCAGCCGCGCGACGGCGCTCAGAATAGAAGCAAAAACCAGCGGCATAACGATCATCTGCAACAGCTGCACATAGCCGTTACCGACGATATTAAACCAGCTGATAGACTCTTTCAGTATGGCGCTGTCGGCACCATAAATAGTATGTAAAACCAGGCCAAACAACACGCCGGTTGCCAGGCCCAGCAGGACTTTTTTTGCCAGGCTCCAGTTCTTGTTACCGCTTTTCGCCAGCAATACCAGCAGCACAATAAATGCTGCCAGGTTTGCAATGAGTGGAAGGTTCATCCCGGATCTCCAGTTTTAACGAGGCTTTATGCTGGCTTCGCCAGTAAGATAGAATTATTGCGCAACGGGTACGCTGTGGGACGATGGTATCAGCTCGGCGAAAAGGCGTTATATAATCAAAAGGAATAGTTTATAACTCATTGGGTTAAATCGACTGCTTAGTGAGCAAGGCGTGCATTTATAAAGCGGCTAACGTTATCCTGTACCTGCTCCAGCGCCTGTAACGGCCAGCTGTTTGCACCAAAAGAGGGCGCGCCTGCCGGGAACCACATTGCCAGTCCAACTAACGCCAGGCACAGCATCCGCTCCAGCTGGTTACCGTTACGGCTGTTTAACAGCGGCAGCCGAAAACGCCAGCGGCAGGGCCACAGCAAAGGAACGCCTGCGGGCGTCAGCATGTCGGCAACAATATGACTAAGATAGCCCAGCACCATCCCCTGAAAAACATCCGCAGGCAGTACCCACTCTTTTGGCAACTGTAGTCGTAGCAGCATAACGCCGCCGATCACGGCCAGCAGACTATGCGTAAAGCCGCGATGGCCGAACGCTCGCGCAATGGGCTGCGATAGCCAGCGAAAGCGTTGACCAAGCGTCGAGCGTGGGTGATCGATATCCGGCAGCAGGCAGGTAAGCAACGTGGCAGGAATAATATGCCACCAGTCGGCACTGCCGAGAACGGGCGTTAAGTCGGCTCGTTTGGCAAAAATTGCGCTGGCGATAGCAAAAATAAGATGGCCTTCGGCCGTCATGGAAAACACTCGGTAGCAGAACTGTCAATTCATCCAGTATAGGTGATATATACAGTAGAATAAACACGTTACGCTGTAACGAAAGATGAATAGATGGCTGCCTTTTTTATCTTAAGAAGAAAACCGCTGCTGATAACCGTTTTTAAGATGGTCTACCGTATAACCCGGGCGGGCTACCAGACCCGAAATGTGCCTGGCAGCCACCGTATTAACTGCCCAACAAATGACGGCTGCTTAATTCAGTTAACGAGGCCAGCTTTACATCCGCCAGTGCCCAGCGCGCATCGCTGGCATGGACAGGGGCAGGCACAGTGATGGAACGCATTCGCGCCGCTTTGGTGGCAATCATACCGTTAACAGAGTCTTCCAGCGTGACGCAGTTAAGCGGATCGATGCCGAGACGCGCCGCTGCATCAAGATAAACCTGAGGATGCGGCTTGCTGTAAGGAAGCCCCTCTGCCGAAGCCAGCACCTCAAAGTAGTGGCGCAGGCCAAACATTTCCAGCACGTGTTCCTGCATAAAAAGCGGCGAGGCGGAAGCCAGACCCATTTTCAGCCCCTCAGCCTGGCAGAGCTTGAGTGCCGCCTCAACGCCCGGCAGCAGCGGCCGCGTTTCGTCAATCAGGTTAATAACGCGAGTAATAATACGTTGGGCGATCTCATCCTGAGTGGGGCCGCTCCAGGGCAGAGTTTCATACCACATCCGCACAACCTGATCGATGCGCAAGCCAACCGTGTCCGGCAGCTCGCTGCGGCGGGAAAGGTCGACATCCAGCGTGGCAAAAATATCCAGCTCCGCCTGTTCCCATAACGGTTCTGAATCAATTAGTAACCCATCCATATCAAAAATTGCGGCAAGTACGGGACGTGAATAAGACATAATGCGGCTCCGTTAGTCGTTTTTTGACACCTTAACATGAAGTTAAAGGTGCGGCAGGATGGCAGGCTAAAGCGTGCATCATCCTGAAGGTATTATTTTTCCAGGCAGAGTTTGCCAGCCAAAGGTAAACTAACAGCCTCACAGCATAAGGACAGGAGAAAGCATGACTTATCAACAAGCTGGGCGGGTCGCGGTACTTAAGCGCATCGCTGGCTGGATTATTTTTATTCCGGCGCTGGTTTCCACGCTGATTTCACTGATGCGCTTTGTAGAAGTCAGCCGTGAAAAACAGGCAGGGATTAATGCGGTAATGCAGGACTTTTCGCACGTCATGATTGATATGGTGCGGTTCAATACCGGTTTCCTGAACTTTTTCTGGAACAATTCACCGGTGCCGGATTTCAATCAGGGCGGAAACTGGCTGTTTTGGGTAGTCTATATCCTGATTTTTGTCGGCCTGGCGCTACAGGCGTCTGGCGCAAGAATGTGGCGTCAGTCGCGGCATCTTCGCGAGGGAATCGAAGATCAGATGATTTTAGAGAAGGCGAAAGGTGAAGAAGGGCGCAGCCGCCAGCAGCTGGAAGAGAAGATAGTGGTACCGCGCCACACCATTTTCCTGCAGTTCTTTCCGCTCTACGTCCTTCCCGTGCTGATAGCCGTTGCAGGCTACTTTGTCCTTAAGCTGGCTGGTTTTATCCATTAAAACCGCTACGCGGGGCGTTTATTCAGTTCATCCTGATCCAGCAGCGCGCCAACCGCCTGCTGGGCTTCCCCCAGCCAGTGCCCACCAAAAACGTTGGCCCGGTTAAGCAAGTAATAGAGCTGATAAACAGGTTGTCGCTGCTGATAATCGTGCGGCAGCGGCCATATTGACTCGTAGCCTTCAAGAATTTGCTTTGGCAGCCCTGGAAAATAAGCCAGCATCGCCATATCGCACTCTCTGTCGCCCCAGTAGCAGGCCGGATCGAAAACGCAGGGGCCCTCCGGACTCATCGCGCAGTTGGCCGGCCACAAATCACCGTGTAACAGGGAAGGCTGGGGATGATGGGCATCCAGCAGGTTTTGGGTGCAGCGAATAATTAATTCGATATCGCCATACTGAATGCCTTTTTCCGCCGCCAGCTGGAGCTGCCAGCCGATGCGCTGCTCGGCAAAAAACACGGACCAGCGCTTAAGCCAGCTGTTTGGCTGCGGCGAGGTAGTAATATTATTATCAAAATCGAGTCCAAACTGTGGTTGCTCGCTCCACTGATGCAGGCGAGCCAGCTGTTCACCGAGCTGGAAAGCGCTCTGCCCCTCTGGCGGTGACAGGGAAAGATATTCCAGTAACAGAAAACTGACGTCGCGATCGTAGCCAACGCCGTAGACGGCAGGGACTCGCACGGTTGCAGTACGCGCCAGAAGCTGAAGCTGATCGGCTTCCCAGGTAAAGAGATCCAGCATTTCGCGACCGTTACATTTTACAAAAATGTCGCGGTCGCCATAGCGGATGCGCCAGGCTGGATGCACGTCACCACCGGGAAGCTCTGTGCGCTGGCTGATTTCAGCTTCACCAAAATGCTCACTCAACAGACGACTAATGGCTGACCACATAGCGGGTTCCTCTTTTCGCTGTGTCTTGCAGGACATGTTGATACTAACGCTTAAATAATAAACAAAACCAGCGCTTACGCATAATGCAGCGTATTTTTTACAAAACCTTAGCGTGCGGCCTCGGCCTGAAAAGTTTTCCAGGTCTGAATTTCAACCTCCGGCTTTTCACCCAACACGATTTCCCCCAGGCTGATAGCCTGTTCGCGGATCTCTTCCTGGGTCAATGCGCTGACAATGCCAAAGCTGTTCGTTCCCAGTTCGTGCGGATGGCCGTCCTTATCATTTAACGAAGTTGTAAAGCCGCCGTTAGCCAGGGCGCTGTTTAGCTCAAGCGCGTCTGCCAGGCTTTCTTCTTTAAAACGAAAAGTGACAACATACTGTTCAATATCTGAAGAAACCATAGTACACCTCGTTGTTTAAACATTATTTTTCAGCATAGTTCATCCTGCGCGATGCCGGAAAACGAAGCAGGATACCCCTGAAAAATCTGTTTACATTGGGTCGCATATGACAAGGTTTTCACGGGGCTAGCTGGCTTGAAGTGAACCTTTCCGGAAAAGAAGCGCTGGTGAAACACTTAAGCTATTCAGAACTGTCGCGTGTTAATGGGAATTCTCCCAATTATCTACAAATTAGATTCGCAAAAACAACAGGTTATATACCTACATAAAATGTTACGATTCTTTCCTTAAAAGGCATTGATTGCCTCGCAAAACTCTTCAGACTCACCTTTTTTCACTAGTCGTATGGATCAACATTTAATGAAAGCGCTTAATAAGTTGTCGGTAGTCCTTTTACTCTCTGGCGGGGCCTTATGCCAGCAGGCTTTGGCGGATAACAACGTCTTTACCGTCATGGATGATCCCTCCACGGCCAAAAAAAGTTTTGAGGGCAATGCTGCTGCTGGTTACCTGGCGCAGACCGGCAACACCACCAGCTCTTCACTGACGGCCAGCACCAATATGACCTGGTACCAGGCGCAGATGGCCTACAGCCTGTGGGGCAACGCCAGCAACACGTCTTCTAACGATGAGCGTTCTTCAGAAACTTATCAGGTTGGTGGCCGTTCACGTTATAACCTGAACCCTTCTGATTACCTGTTCGGCCAGGCCAGCTGGTTAAGCGATCGCTTCAATGGTTATGACGGTCGTTCTGTGCTGGCTGCCGGTTACGGTCGTCAGATTCTGAACGGTCCGGTGCACTCACTGCGTCTGGAAGCCGGTCCTGGTGTACGTTACGACGATTACCATGACGGCGGCCACGAGACTCACGCATTAGCCTATGGCGCAGCCAGCTACCAGTGGCAGCTGACCGACACCACTAAGTTTATCCAGGGTGTTTCCGTGCTGGGTAGCGATGATACGACGGTCAACTCCGAAACCGGTTTACAGGTCGCTATTAACTCGCATTTCTCTTTGAAAATGGCCTATAACGTTACGTGGAACCAGAACCCACCTTCATCCGCACCGGATAAGACGGACACGAAAACAACTATTCAGCTTTCCTACGCTATGTAATTTATCGGGCCGGAATAGTCTGGCCCTTTATTCATCCATCCGCTTCTACCCTTTATATATTTCCGCTTTAAAAAATATTCCTGATTATATCCTTCCCGTGTTGATTAATCAGGGTTATGTTAAATATAGCTTATCACCTTTTATTTTATTTTTTCTTTTGCAGCTTAAGAAGGTTTAACTCAGGTTAAGCACTTTAATTTGCGAGAGAAGAGTTTATTTAGTTAACTGGTCGGACAGCGCAACAGCTGTATATTTATATCTGGTCCAATTAATTTAGAAAGGGAATAAACATGACAACCAAAACTGAAATGACGCTCGAGCAATGTCAGGAAATTCGTGGTGGCTGGGGTAGCGGCTGGGGCGGCGGCATTATTGGCGCCCTGGGCGGAGCAGTCGCTGGCGCGGCAATGGGGGGACCGGGTGGCGCAGTAATTGGCTCCCTGGTGGGAAGTGTAGCAGGCGTGGCAATCGAGAAAACATCATCATAAACATAAAGCGTCCTCTACACCTTTACTGCAAAGTCGGCGTACAACATAATTAATTTGAAATGCGACGGCAATGCTAACCAGCAGGCACATAACGATTATGTGCCTGCTTATCCTCTTAAATGATATGAGCTATGAATAACGGGTTTAATCAGCACCTGGCAAAATCTCCGCTGGGGCTAAAAATCTATGCCGCAACCACGGTTATTTTCACCGCTATCTTTGTTTTTCTTCTTATGCAGGGAAGCTACGGCAAACAGGAAACGGCTAAAGGGCTAATCCGTAATGAAGCATTTTATCGCGTTGCTGCCAGCAAGGTGGGGAACGTCATGGACTTGTATGTTAAAGAAGGCGATAAGGTAGATAAAGGAATGCCGCTTTTTCGGGTTGCACTGCCCTGGCAAGATGTTAAAGATCGGCAGAATGGTAAAAGCATGCTCGGTGAAACCATCAACAGGCTGCTTGAAACGCAGCAGGATATAAAGACCGAAGAGCAGCACCAGCAGCAGGAGTGGGAAACATTAAGCAAGCAGAAGGAAATCTATTTCAGCCAGTTTGATAAAAAAATAAAAAAGATCGACGAAGTAAAAAAAGATTATCAGCAAAAGAGCAAGCTTTATAACAAACAGCTTGATGAACTTAATCATCTTCTGAAAAGTAAATCGGTTAACAAGGCAGAAGTAGAAAATTTAAAGCAGATTATTATCGATAATAATCTGGCATTAAAGAAAACTGACGTTGATTACCAGAATCTGCTGCAAAGCCAGGCCGAACAAGAGATAAATTATCTGCGCATGGAACGGGAGCTGCTGAAGAACAAAAGCGAGCTGGAGCGTAGAAAGCGGGAAGTCATTAACGAGCTGAATAAAATCCAGATGGAACAGGAGTATATCGTTTCTTCTCCGGTTACGGGTACGGTACACGACGTTGGCATCCTGAAAGGGGATTTCGTTGATGGTAAATCGCCCGCCATCATTGTTAAAGAGGAGGGTAAGGAAAAGCCCATCGTCATTCTTTATCTTTCTGCCAGCCAGATTGGGTTAATCGATCGGCGTGAAAACGTCTTTCTGCGCGTGGACACTTTCCCTTATGAGAACTACGGCATGTTGAGTGCGCAGATTATTAATGTAGCTAACACCCCGACGCACGTAAGCCTTGACGAGAAAGAGTCATTATTCCGCGTTAAGCTAAGAATAAATGAAAACGATAAACATAATAAAATTCCAATTGCATGGCTTAATGATGGTATGTCGGTGACCACCTCTCTACGTCAGCCTAAGCAAAGCTTATTAGAATGGCTGTTTTTACCCGTGAAAAAAGCGTTTAAACGCAACCCGGATTTTGTCGAATGAAAAAACAATTTAAAACCAGGGATATCATACAGGACGAAGCCGCCGAATGCGGCCTGGCCTGCATTAGCTACATCGCCAGTGTGTATGGCAAAAACCTTAGCCTTGAGGCGCTTCGTAATAAATATGATGTCACGCTGGACGGGCTTTCCTTTTACCACCTGATGAAAATATGCTCAGAGCATCAGATGATTGCCACCGGCGTGAAGGTATCGGCTGATGCGCTCCATGAACTGGAAAAACCGGCCATTCTTTTATGGGACAACTGTCACTTTGTGGTGCTCAAAAAGACGAACGGTAACGCTATCGAAGTAATGGATCCTGCCATTGGCAGCCGCCGTTTTACGCAAAACGAGGTCCAGAACTACTTTTCCGGCGTAGCGCTGGAAATTGTGCCGGCGGAAGGTTTTTTGCTGGCCGATGAGGAGGCCGTCACCGCACAAAAGCCGAAGAACTTTTTCGATTTACAGGCATTTAGCCAGGGCTTACTCAAATACAAAAGCTATATGCTGCCCTTTGCCGCTATGGCTATCGTCATCCAGCTGACCAACGTGGCTATTCCTAAATTTATGTCGCTGGTGTTTGATGAAGTCCTCCCAAAGAACGATGAAGATTTTCTTTGGTTGTTGATCTACATCTTTGCTTTTGTCTATCTGATCCAGTCTTTCGGGAGCTACCTGAAGATTGTCATCGCCCAGCGTTTAAGGCGGGCAATTTCGCAGCTGGAAGGCGTTAAAACGGTTAGCGAACTCTTCCGGATGAACCTTAAATTCTTTAATAAAAGAATGCCGTCAGATTTACTGCGAAAAATAAAGTCTGTAGATGTTTTTCACGTCATTTACACACACGGCTGGGTCGATATTATTATTGACGCTTTTTTCGCCGTAATTTTTGTCGTGCTGCTGTTTATGATTAGCTTTGAGCTGGCCCTGTTAACCTTGACCGTGACTGCTTTAATGGTACTGGTGAGGGTTATGCTGCTGTCAACATTGATGTCGCGTCAATATTCCGCGCTGGATGCAGAAATCAGAAGGGATAACAGCCTGCTGGAAGCCATAGACAATATTAATACGATTAAAATCAACCATACCGAGCATCGCAAAATCAGCAGCTGGTTTTACCATCATGCACAGCTGGAAGATAACCGCTCCGCCATTGAAAAACTCAATGCGCTAATCCAGCTATCGGTAACGACTATCTCGCATATCCAGACGCTAATTATTATGGGAGCAGGGGCCTATAGCGTGCTAAAAGGCCAGAACACGGCCGGTCAGCTGATCTCATTTATTTTTTATAAAAACTGCCTGATGAGCAACATTCAGACGCTGGTGGAAAATCACGTTAACCTTAAAATATGCTCGGTTGAGGTAAAGCGCCTGAAAGATATCATGCCGGAAGCACCGGCCACGACGAGCGAGTTTCGCAGCAGTACTAAAAATAAAAAAGAGCCGGTTGAAACTATCGCGGTTAAAGATCTTGCGTTTGGTTACTCTAATCTGGACGAGGCTTTTATTAAAGGCATCACCTTTACTCTTGCTAAAGGTGAGAAAATGGTTATTACCGGCCCCTCGGGCTGCGGAAAAACCACGTTACTCAATATTATCTCCGGGCTGCTTACGCCGGGAAGCGGCGACGTTCTGATTAACAATATCGCCTTACAGAAGTTTGGGGTGTATCAATATCAGGAGCAAATCTCCGTCGTCACGCCGCTGGATAAGATAATTAATGGCAGCATTATGGATAACATTATCTATGAGTGCGAACATTTTGACATGCAGCTGCTTGAAGACTGCATCGAAAGTGCCAACCTGGGGCAGGTTATTCGGAGCCTGAACGCAGGGTTAAATACAAGACTCGGCATCAATGGCGCCAGGCTCTCTTCCGGTCAGCAGCAGCGTCTGATGATAGCCAGAGCCTTATATCGTAAACCTTCGCTGATTCTGTTGGATGAACCCACCTCGCATCTGGATGACGAGGCCCGACAGGTAATTATTAGCCTGATAAAGAGCCTGCCGATGACCTGCATCATAGTGTCACACGACAAACATCTGATCGAGGCGATTGATAAGGAAATTACCATTGGCGCACCGCATTAAAAAAACGTTGTTTTATCATTCGAAAATAATGGGAAGCAGGCTGAAAAATCTGCTCATAGCAAAACTTATTCGGCTTATGGCAAAAACAACTTTTGACCGTAGCCCTGTGGGCCTGGTACATACGTTTTTAAATGTTTTAGCCACGATTTTCTTCAGCCATTTTTCTCAATTTTATTCAGTGGCAAGCGCAGAATATTTAAGCGAAAAAATCCTTGGCGTCAGAGAAGAACGTTTTGCCAGGCTAATGATTTTAAATAAGCTGATGTCAAAATATATACAAATTGCCCTGCACGATATGAGCTGGAAGCAGACGCTTTCTTTTCTTGACCGTAACTGTAAGGTGATAACTGGCGGCCAGCATAAGCCAGCTAAGCTGCTGCTCTGTACCCATACGGGAGACTACTGGCTGGCGATCCTCGGCGCCGCACGACAGTATCAGGGGAGCGGCTGTGATTTTATCGTACCCGTTTACCAGGCAATCACTGATGACCTGCAGCAAATGTATAATAAGATAAGCATTCCTGGCGTAAATATTATATTTATTAATATTCATCAGAAAGGGATGCTTCTCAAACTTAATCGCAGCCTCAGGGATGAAGATTCCGTTGTGGCGATATTTTACGATCTCTTTTGCTATTCAGCTGGCGTATATAATGGCGCAACGGAATCTGTCGAGTTTTTTAATAAAAAAGGGCAGATGACGACGGGGATAGTAAATGTAGCAAAGCGCTTAGGGTTAGCTGTTAGCTTTGTCTCATGTTGTTACGCCAGTGAAGAAGAAAAGTATCTGGTAGAAATTACGCCACCGGTTCAGCTTACGGAAACGCAGGAGGCAATAAAAGGAATGCTGGCATTCCTGGAAGGGTATCTTCGTACCACGCCCTGGCAATGGAGTTTTATCTCCTCTCTGGATGCTTATTATCACCTTTCGCTCTTTTCGTTGAATGCGAAAAACAGCCGTGAAGCCTCACATTTTGCCCGGTTAAATGACAAGTATTCTCATCGACTATGATTAAAAAAAGCACTCTTCTGTTAACTATCTCTTTATTGAGCGGCTGTTCGCTGGCTCCCGACTACATCAAGCCTGCCACGGTGGCAGATTCTGATGTGGAGCTTAAAGCAGGTGAAGGAAATCGTCATTACAGTTTTAAAGATCTGTTTACCAATGACCAGCCTTTACTGGCGGTGCTTGAGCATGCGCTAATTAATAACTATGACCTTCAGCAGAGCATGCTACGCGTCAGCGCTGCCCATGCCCAGAGGCAAAGTTCTTTATATGATTTGCTCCCCGGCCTGAAATTTTCAGCGGCAAAAAATATTGCTATGGCGACAGGCTCATCGCCTTATACCGGCGCGAGTATTAAGCAAAAAAGCGAAAGCTATCAAAGTAGCATCGGCGTTGACTCTTATGAGGTGGATATATGGGGAAAGAAACTGAATGAAGTGGCGGCGCTAAAACATGATAAACAGAGCTATGAAAGCGTAGCGGCCGCGCTGCGCCTGACGCTTATGGCCGATCTGGCTAACAGCTGGTATGAAGCGCTCTACATGATTAAGGCCTGGCACTTATTAAACCATAAAATAGCCGTCCTTGATGATATAGCCGGCAAGTTACAGGTACTGGAGCAGGCGGCCAGGGTAGATGCCGTTACTCTGTCTAAATTCATTCGTGGCAGAGCCAGTGATGAAAGCAGCCGCCAGAACCTGCAAAAGGAGATCGTTAACCGTATTCACAAGCTTGAATATTTGTCAGGCTATCGTTCTCCCTGGCTGAATACGGAGAGCTGGCAAACGCTTTCCGGCGAATTTAACAACCCTGATATACCGCAGCAGCTTACGTCCGAAGTTATCTTTAACCGGCCGGATGTTCTGGCCGCAGAGATGAAAATCAAATCTGCTAACGGCACTATCGGCATGGCTCGCGCCGCTTTTTTGCCGGTCTTTAACTTGTTTGCCAGCGCTTATCATACGTCGGACACTTTTAACCATGTGCTGGGAAATTTGAGCGAAAACTGGACGTTGACGCCGTCGGTAATAGTGCCGATATTTAGCTGGCCTAAAAACTACGCCAATTTGAATTATGCTAAAACGCAGCAGGCGATTGCTGTCGTCGAATACCGTAAAACGGTGGCCCAGGCGCTATTGGATATTCAGGATACCACTAATAACCTGAATGTTTATCAGCAGGCTTATGCCGCTTCTGAGCGTGAAGTTGCTCAACATCAGCAGAACTTTGCAAAATTGTCCGCACGTTACGAGGCTGGCTACGCAGATCTTTACAGCTATTACGAGGCTGTTGATATATTAAGCAGTGCCCGGCTTGAGCTGGAGAGCAACCGGCAACAGATTATGGCTAATACGATCGTTTTGCTGAAAGCCATTGGTGGCTAGAGTGGCGGCGCGCTTTTCTGATTCTGGATCGCGCCGCGCTCCTCATCAAACCCGGTTGTTAAGCTGGCCGAACCGTGGCCTTTGTCGGATGCCCGGTACGTCCATTGTCATGAGTATGGTCCGGATCAGGCTCAGTGATAACGATATAGTCTGCTTCTTTCCCGTTGCGCACTAACGTTACCAGCTCCCCGGCGCGAGGCTTAGAATCAAAATCATGCTCCTCTTCAATACCGGTATCTTCAAACGTCACAGTTATTTTCATTTACCTTCCTTCTTCAGATAACTCGGATCGGTGCCTGACTATTAACATATGTCACTATCCTCACTCTTTCCACATAGCCACAATGAAAAGAGCTAAGAGGGCAAGTTAATGGCTATGCTGAGGCGACCTCTTCAACTCTGTGTGGTGACAATAATGCCCCTTCAGGCAAGGGCTGTATGATCACAGACAATGCCCCTCAGGCATGCTCTGTGTGCTCTCGATAACGTCACTTCGGGCATGCTCTGCGTGCTCTCAGGTAACGTTCCTTCAGGCACGCTCTGCGTGCTCTCAGATAACGTCCCCTCAAGGCATGGCTCGGCAAGGTACTGCAATACGGGTTCGACTGGTATCTGATTGACAGGGCTGTTCAAATCTCGTCGTCATCGACCTGTCTGCTGGCTGGTACTCCTGAAGTTATATTATTGATATCAGCAATAATTTATTAAGGAAGCAACAATAAAGAATAATTTAATTAAATAAGAAAATTCTGTTTCAGGGATCTTAAGCAAAGCGGAATATTCAGTGGCATTCATATGGTCAAAATCTGAATATATATTGCTATCGCAATATTGGGGTGAAAACAGTACAGGAATATGGATTAATATCGTCCTGTTAATGAGTGATTGTTTCCTGTCCAGAGGGCAGGATTTCTGGGGAAAGTATGCTGACTGAAACTGTACAAACCGATGCGCTGGAAGGTAAAGCTTTAGAATGGGCCGTCCTGAAGGCGATAGGTGGATCCTGGCCCAATAGCGCGACCAGTACATGGGACAAGACAGGATACCTTATAAATAATTTGAACATTTACCTGAGCAGCGGCGGACGGAAAAACTTGTTCATTGCCTATCTGGATGAAAGAGCCCCGTCGATCGGTAAAGATTTACCAGAAGCCGTATACCGGGCTGTCGTGCAGTCAGCTATTGGAAGCTGGATTTCAGTTCCGGTAACGCTACTCAAAAGTTAAGTGGTTATTATAAGATTTTGTTAACAATACCGTGGCATTTTTATGTGTCGTCACAGCAAAATATGATTTCTTAATTTTGAGCTGTAAAAGCTCGCTCCCGGTATATAAAAAATTAATGTATTTAATCGTGAAGGTGGATGTCGCGAGCAGGTAATTAATGAAAGTATTCTTAAATTCAAACCTAACCCTCGGCAATTGAAAAATTTCAAAATAGCGAGTCGTGCAGTACAAACATCAAACCAACCTGCACCCACGTTTTTTCTGTAAGGCCTTCGTATTCTTAAACTTCTGCCTTTAGCACAAGACGGCTGACGGGGTGGATATTAAGTTTTCTCAAGTTTAAGCAACAGCGCTGTCATTGCGTGGTTTCAGAACCTTACCCATTAAAAAGCCCACGGTAGATTGTGGGCTAAGCGGATGCGGACAGCGGGTAACAATAAGCAGCACGCTAAACCTCACTCCAGGGTGGAAGGTTGTTAGCCTTTCCCCGCCAGGATTCTAAGGCTGACATAAAAAGCCCGCACAAAACCCCGACGGTAAGGATGGTCCACGTAGCAGAAAGAAGATCCTCCTGATTGCCTTTCCAGAACACAAACCACATTACTATGCCCCAGAACGTCGTGTTTACGCCTGTTATGCACGCAAAATTTGTCCAGAATGGAGAGAAAGGAGGTGGCGCCACGCTGATACCTAGTTCCCACAAGAAAACGTGACAAGGCGGTGCATAGAGGCTGGGCCACATACCTTTTTTTTTCATAAGGGCGAGCGCACGGCTTTTTTTACTTTCAAAGGCAATATGGCTGTTCATAAAAATAATCCCACATAGTTTACCCTGTTATCTAATTATAGTAGCAGGAGTCAAAACTGTTTTATTTTTAGGATTTTTTACAATGCTGTGCTACCAGGCGGGCGAAAGGGGGCAGCTTTTGATGACGATGAACCCTTTTTATCCTTAAGCTGGATCAAGAGGCGTTAAGGTCTGGCCATCGCATTAAAGAAAACAGGCAGCCAGCTTTTTCTGTCAACCCGCCGTAACAGGGAGCGCTCACTCTGCCTGGCGGAGAGCGCCGATGATCTTAAGCCGAATTAAGTGGTCAGCTGTTGCCGTGCTCGTTCTGATCCTTACCGCGCTGTTCCTGATATGGGCGCTGCTGTATTACCACGGCAAAGCAATTACTGCCCAGGACAGCGTAAAAGAGCTTCAGAACCAGACAACCAGTCAGGCAGCCATTATTTCATCACAGGCTTTCAACTTTCAGCACGCCAACGAGATAGCATCTACCGCGCAGCAGTATGCGGCAACCATCACCGGCAACACGCAGGAGAAAGAGATTGAGTATCGCACCATTCTCAAAAACCAGCCTACGTGCAGCCTCGCTGTCCCTGCTGATATTGCTGGCAGGTTGCTCGACTACACGAACCGTCTACATTCCGGCGCAACGCACCCCGATACTGGCCAGCCTGGCAGCGCCGGTACTGGCATCTACTGCCTGAGCTTTTCATTTATTAAAACATGACAATTCCTAAGAAGAATTGATCTCTGCATTACAGCACTATCAGCCCCACACCTGCGAGACTTCATCATCTAATCACGGAAAAGTATTGCTTTACCCTGATACACCGAAGCGCAAAAAGAGACGCCCCCGTTAACAATTGAGCAACTAGAGTAATATCCATCAGATTGTAGGACTGGCACGTTTTCCGCCTGTGCCCATGATTTACATGAAAAAACCGACCCACTGATAATCGAGCAGTCGTAGTAATAATCATCAGATTGCTTTACAGGGACTGATTCTGACTGTGCCGGAAGACCGCAGATAAAAATTTGCCCATTAACAATTTCACATTCTGAATAATCGGCAGATGCTGCAAAGCTGGTTAATAAAAGCGCTGAAATAATGATTTTTTCCATAAATTCTCCTTTTATAGGAAATATTGCATTTAAAATATGGAGAAATTTTGGATCAGGTGTAAATTATTTTAAATAGCCTGACCATCACAAGGTGCATTTGTGAGTGCGCCTGATGATGATTATCCGGCATCAGTTAAGCCGTAGCATTTAGCCGCGGATTTATTTATTTCTTCCTTGTTTATGCCTGTTTGTTGATGAATCCATCCAATGAATAAATTCCAGTCCTTGTTTGCAGATTGTCCACCATCCCAGGATGCCACAAAGGTGTCACCTTGCGCCATGGTAAAATGGATAGTGATGTCACCAAACGAGTAAGACATAAATCTCCTTAGGAAATTAAATGGCGCTCACCGACTACAAGAAATCTTCTGTCGCGAGTACCTCATCGATTTGAACGCATTTATCAGGCTATGTTAGCTATAGGTCATTAGTGGCAAGAGCATTGTATAAAAAGCGCGCACTAGGCCATTGGTAGCGAGTGACGCTGATTTCAGGAAGATCTTTTATCATGTTTCATTTTGTTGAATAACCTGGCCCTTAAGGTTTTCGTAAAATAAGCGGGCCCTGAAATTGTTGGTATATGTACAAAGGTGTACAGGTAATTCAATCCGTTCAACTGGAAGACTGATAATGCTTTTTGACAACAAACGTCTTGCCACACCATTGCGCCGATAATCTGAATCAACATAAAGATTATGCAGATATGTACCAAATTCAGTTTCTTCATTGAAATTAAAGCAAGCGAATCCAGCTAATGTGGTGCCTTCCTTAGCGAGGAGGAGATGTATCAACTTTCTGTCAACGCCATTACCTACTCGGGCCTCCCAGAGCTTGGATTTTATCTCTGGCAAAATGTCCATCAGGTAGTGATTCGGCAGGATGCCCGCATAGGCTTCCTGACTCGCTTTAATGTGAAGTGCAGCAATAGCTTGATGATCGGATGGTATAGCACAGCAAAAATCCATGATATCTCCTTTAGGCGGGATGACACGCAGGAATCAATAATGCCTGAGACTAGCATTGTTTACAGACCCATCCCTCCACAAGATTTCGTTGACGAATTTGCACCCCACATCAAGCTGATTCCTGCAACCGGCATTATGAGTGGGTGACAGAGAACATCCTCGACGGTGAAGGCGACTTGCACACCCCTGACCATGCTCACCTGATAGACGCCGAAATTGCTTTCATGTGGGTGTCCACCGCATTCACTAAACAAGGGCGTACCGTTCTCGCCCAGGCGGAAGAGGTAATGATGCGTACTGGTGGATGGCAAAAGGCCAGAATGGATCAGCAGCTCTACGAGTGGTTCGGCCACAAGCCGGATTACATCATCACGCTGGCTGGTGACTTCTGTTCACAATGCACCGATCTTGAATTCTGTGCGTTAGTCGAACATGAGCTTTACCACATAGGGCAGCAAACCGATGAATTCGGCGCGCCTAAGTTTAATCGTGAAGGGCAGCCAAAGCTTTGTATGCGTGGACATCGCCTTTGCTGATTACCAGATCGGCGAAGAGATTACCGACGCCGCGAAGATGGAAGAAATCCTCAGCGGCGAGCAGGCGGTTTACGTCATCAGGCGCGCCGCGTAAAGCGCTCCCTGTCTCAATATAGCTCACCTGACCGGTGGGCTTTTTTATCTGGAGAAGAAAATGCCGATTTACCAATCTGGCTGTTTGAACACAACGGCGCTCACGGCTCCCGACCTGTATATGCAGGTGGTTGCGCCGAAAACGCGATATATCAACGGCGTCGCAGCATCACCCTTTAGTTTTATTAAATGGATAACTTATCCCTGATAAAAGTATCATCGGTTCTTAGATTGCTGGCCTGATGCGTCGCAAATAAACCCTTGTAGTGGGCTAAATTCAGTTGCAGGAGTAAGAACCTTAAGTATGACCCTAAAAAATACTGACAGGCTGGAAGATGTCGAATGTGCTTTCGGAGCAGCCGTACGCGGTTTGCTTGCAAGAAACGCTGGGCTAACCCCTGCAAATATTCTTACAGAGCTAACCATACGTTCTTTTTCTCAGAACACAGAGGAAGCAGTAAGGAGCAGCGCGGCGATTGCATGGTTCAGGAATTGTACAAATTAAAAGCCCACAGTCGATGGTGGGCTAAGTAGATTCGGACAAAGGACAACAATCAAAAGCACGCTAGACTTCGCTCCATGCTGGAAGATGATTGGCTTTGCCTCGCCATGACTCCAGTGCTGCCATAAAGAGTCCGCAGACTATTCCAACAGTGAGAATTGTCCCTGTTGCAGAAAGAAGATCTTCACGCTTCCCTTTCCAGAAAACAATCCACATAACCATGCCCCAGAACGGTGTATTCACGCCTGTAAAGCATAAAAAATTACTCCCAAAAGAGGAGAAGGGAGGTGGCGCTACACTGACGCCTATCTTCCATAAAAAAACGTGACAAGGAGGCGCGTAGAGCCCAGGCCACATACCTTTCTTTTTCATAATGGCGATTGCACGACTCTTTTTACTCTCAAAGGCCAGTTGGCTTTTCATAAAAGATACACCCTATAGTTTGCTATGTTGTTTAACTGTAGCGGCGAGGGATAAAAAGAAGCGGGTTTTAGGATTTCTTACAAAGTCGGATCAGAGGTGATCGGTAGAGGTGGTAGCCATGTTTGTTCGTCCCTTTTATCTCTGAGCTGGATTAAGAGGCGTTAATGTGCCGCCAGCGTACTAAAGAAAACAGGTCAGCAGGTTGTTTCTACCAACCCGCCGTGCAATTTGTTGCTATGAGGTGTAAGATACTACTCCTTCAAAGGTTTTTGCCGACGGCAGGCTTTTGACTATGTGTACCAGGCTGTGTTCCAAATTGACAAATGTGAGTTGATTTTAAGAGACAACCGCCTGATATATAAATAAACTAACTTTTGTATGTAGCCTTGCGTATGGGTTACCACTGCAGGTAAGGATTTAGCATGCCAGTAATTACACTTCCTGATGGAAGTCAGCGTACTTTTGACCACGCCGTCAGCGTGATGGAGATAGCCCAGGACATCGGTCCGGGTCTGGCTAAAGCCTGTATCGCAGGCCGTGTTAACGGCGAGCTGGTGGATGCGGTTGATCCCATCACCGAAGATGCGAACGTCGCCATCATTACTGCCAAAGATGAAGCCGGTCTGGAAATTATTCGCCACTCCTGCGCTCACCTGCTGGGACACGCCATCAAGCAGCTTTGGCCTGACACGAAAATGGCTATTGGTCCGGTTATCGACAACGGTTTTTATTATGATGTTGATATCGATCGTACCCTGACACAGGAAGATATCGAGCTGCTGGAAAAGCGCATGCACCAGCTGGCCGAAACGAATTACGACGTTATCAAGAAGAAGGTTAGCTGGCAGGAAGCACGCGATGCTTTTGCCGCGCGTGGCGAAAGCTACAAGATGACCATTCTTGATGAAAACATTAGCCACGACGATCGTCCCGGCCTCTATCATCACGAAGAGTACGTGGATATGTGCCGTGGCCCGCACGTTCCTAATATGCGCTTCTGCCACCATTTTAAGCTGCAGAAAATTTCCGGCGCCTACTGGCGCGGCGACAGCAACAATAAAATGCTGCAGCGTATTTATGGCACCGCATGGGCAGATAAAAAGCAGCTGGCGGCCTATTTACAGCGTCTGGAAGAAGCAGCTAAGCGCGACCACCGCAAGATTGGCAAGCAGCTTGACCTGTATCATATGCAGGAAGAAGCGCCGGGCATGGTGTTCTGGCATAACGATGGCTGGACGATTTTCCGCGAGCTGGAAGTTTTTGTGCGCAGCAAGCTGACTGAATATAACTATCAGGAAGTGAAAGGTCCGCTGATGATGGACCGCGTGCTGTGGGAAAAAACGGGCCACTGGGAAAACTACAAAGAAGCGATGTTCACCACTTCTTCCGAGAACCGTGAATACTGCATCAAGCCAATGAATTGCCCTGGTCACGTGCAAATTTTCAATCAGGGTCTAAAATCCTACCGCGACCTGCCGTTGCGCATGGCCGAATTTGGTAGCTGTCATCGTAACGAGCCATCTGGCGCGCTGCATGGCCTGATGCGCGTACGCGGCTTTACTCAGGACGATGCCCATATCTTCTGTACGGAAGAGCAGGTAAGAACGGAAGTAAACAGCTGTATCCGTATGGTGTATGACATGTACAGCACTTTCGGTTTTGAAAAAATCGTGGTGAAGCTGTCTACCCGTCCGGCCAAACGCATCGGGTCTGATGAACAGTGGGATCGTGCAGAAGCCGACCTGGCTGCCGCGCTGAAAGAGAACGATATCCCGTTCGAGTATCAGCCGGGCGAGGGTGCCTTCTACGGCCCTAAAATTGAATTTACCCTGCATGACTGTCTGGATCGCGCATGGCAGTGTGGCACCGTTCAGCTGGACTTCTCGCTGCCGGGCCGCCTGAGCGCCTCCTACGTGGGTGAAAATAATGAACGTCAGGTACCGGTGATGATTCACCGCGCTATTCTGGGTTCAGTGGAGCGCTTTATCGGTATTTTAACCGAAGAGTATGCCGGTTTCTTCCCAACCTGGCTGGCTCCTGTACAAGTGGTGGTGATGAATATCACCGATGGTCAGTCCGAATATGTTGCAGAATTGACCCAAAAACTTCAGAATGCGGGCATTCGTGTAAAAGCGGACTTGAGAAACGAGAAGATTGGCTTTAAAATCCGCGAGCACACGTTACGTCGTGTCCCCTATATGTTGGTCTGTGGTGATAAAGAGGTGGAAGCAGGCAAGGTTGCCGTTCGCACCCGCCGTGGTAAAGACCTGGGCAGCATGGACGTAAACGAAGCGATCGCGAAACTGCAGGATGAAATCCGCAGTCGCAATCTTCATCAACTGGAGGAATAAGGTATTAAAGGCGGAAAACGAGTTCAACCGGCGCGTCCTAATCGCATTAACAGAGAAATCCGCGCCACTGAGGTTCGTCTGACTGGCGTCGATGGCGAGCAGATTGGTATTGTCAGTCTGAATGAGGCTTTGGAAAAAGCTGAGGAAGCAGGCGTTGATTTAGTAGAAATCAGCCCTAACGCCGAGCCGCCCGTTTGCCGTATCATGGATTACGGCAAGTTCCTCTACGAGAAAAGCAAATCTTCTAAAGAACAGAAGAAAAAGCAAAAGATTATCCAGGTTAAGGAAATTAAGTTCCGTCCTGGTACCGATGATGGCGACTATCAGGTAAAACTACGCAACCTGATTCGCTTTCTGGAAGAAGGTGATAAAGCTAAAATCACGCTGCGTTTTCGCGGTCGTGAAATGGCTCACCAGCAGGTCGGTATGGAAATGCTTTACCGCATCCGTAAAGACCTGTGCGAAGACATGGAGCTGGCGATTGTCGAATCCTTCCCTTCGAAGATCGAAGGTCGCCAGATGATCATGGTGCTCGCTCCTAAGAAGAAACAGTAGGCCCTAAAGTGACAGCGATTCGGCGGCGTGCCGTCAGATCGCTGTTCGCCTGCCTGTTTTATTTTATTAACAATGCGAAGTGGATGTTTTTAAATGCCAAAGATTAAAACTGTACGTGGCGCGGCCAAGCGCTTCAAGAAGACCGCCTCTGGCGGCTTCAAGCGTAAACACGCAAACCTGCGTCATATTCTGACCAAAAAATCTACCAAGCGTAAGCGTCACCTGCGTCCGAAAGGCCTGGTGTCCAAAGGCGATCTGGGTCTGGTTATTGCCTGCCTGCCATACGCATAAGTCATTTTTTTTAAACAGAATATTAAACAGGAGAGCTAAATGGCTCGTGTAAAACGTGGTGTAGTTGCTCGCGCACGTCACAAAAAAATCTTAAAACAAGCTAAAGGCTACTACGGTGCACGTTCTCGTGTTTACCGCGTTGCTTTCCAGGCTGTTATCAAAGCTGGTCAGTATGCTTACCGTGACCGTCGTCAGCGTAAGCGTCAGTTCCGTCAGCTGTGGATCGCGCGTATCAACGCAGCGGCACGCACTAACGGTATTT
>Ga0153980_1000158_pt1 | contig 36567 bp, 31 predicted proteins | sample TSGA064MetaG_FD_104722 | JGI IMG/M metagenome (GOLD analysis project Ga0153980, IMG submission 104722) | Attine ant fungus gardens microbial communities from Georgia, USA - TSGA064 MetaG | ecosystem: Host-associated > Fungi > Mycelium > Unclassified | place: USA: Georgia, Magnolia Springs State... | reverse complement strand
TTAATTATCCTAAATTATCAACTCATACTGAACACTTACCTAAAAAATAAATTCGTCTTACAATTATAATTAAAACCGGAATTACATGTGCTAAATAATGGATTAAAAAGGTTGTGGCGTAATCGTATTATTCTCTCCTTTTTCTACCCTATGCTGCGCTGGCTCATAACTATCTAAATTAAATAAAGAGAGGCTTATTAAACTATGGCATCCACTATTACCATTACCGTTACCCAACAAGTACTTGAAAAAATGCAGCAATACTACTCCAACCAAGTCATTAAAGTGCCCAATCACACTCTTTTCCAAGCCAAAACATCTAACTGTACTATTACAGCTTATTTAAGTAAAAAAGTCGTTTTTCAAGGTGCTAATCCTGAAATTGAAGCAAATAAATGGCAAGCCAAACCTCATAACTCCTCGCTTCGTAAAACTCAAACATCAAAAGCTAGCGGACTTCCAGCTAATGTTGCCAATCAGTCGGCCATTGGTTGTGACGAAGTAGGAACGGGTGACTACTTTGGACCTTTAGTGGTTTGCTGTGCGTATACAACAGAACACCAAATAGAAAGTCTGCTTAGCCTAGGAATTAAAGATTCTAAAGCTTTGAAAGACTCAGAAATTTGTTATTTAGCTGAACAAATTAAAGACATAATTCCCCACCAAGTTTTAATTTTACCCAATGTTAAATACAATGAAATGGTTGATCGGGGAATGAATGCTAATGCTATTAAAGCTTTTTTACACAATCAAGCCTTGTTAAAGTTAACTGCGCAATTAAATGTCTTACCCAAGTATTTAATTATGGATGAATTTGTAAATGAAAAAAAATATTTTGACTATTTAACTAACTTACCTAAACAATCAAAAATTATAAAGGATAACCTTTACTTTGTGCAAAAAGGAGAATCTGTCCACGTTGCAGTTGCTGCCGCTTCTATTTTAGCTCGAGAATCTTTTGTTAAATACCTTAACCAAATGAGCCATAAGCTTAATTTTGATCTCCCAAAAGGTGCGAGTAGTATAGTTGATCAAGCAGGGCGTCAATTAGTCAAACGTTTTGGTGAAGAACAGCTAAAAGAAATCTCTAAATGGCATTTTGCCAATACAAAAAAAATTATAACCTAAGATTATTAGCTAAACTTATAAGAATCTTTTAAGCGTTTAGCGAAAATCTTGTGGCAATTGACGAATCTATAGCACAGTAATCAACAGCCCTTTATTTTCATCTGCGGTTTGTTATTCAAGTTTTTAATTAATTGATACAAACATCCAACGGATATTTAACAAACAGTTACTCTTATTTAGTATTATTTTCGAGCACTTTTATTTAAGTGCTTTTTTACTTGTTTGATTTTTAAAGAGGATAAACCATTATTTTTATAATTCAGATTAAAAATATCACAAGAAGTGAAGTAAAAAAAGAAATTACCATCCACAAATTTAAGAAATTCATTTAGCTTTCTTCATAGCAACCTTGCAGCTTTTATTTACATTCCATATAGTTAAAATAAAACCCTTTATGCCAAAAAACGTAGAACATCATCAAACCAATGGTTTTAGAGCGCCTTGATACTTCTATTTTAATACATATTGCAGTAAAGGTCTAATCAATTTTTTAAAAACTTCTTAAAATCCCAATAGAACCATTGATATCAGACCGTTTTAAGGCTTTTACAAAAAACGGAGGTTTACGGCAAAAATAAGTTATGCTCCAATCCAAAGGTGTTTTATAAATTATCATTTTCATACTTTAGATATCAACTGAACCACTCTTAAATTTAAAGATATACGCTCTTAAACTTAGAAAGTTACTAGAGCTAAACCGAGTAACCAAAATCATTTACTTTTACTATCTCCTACTTAGATCACTTCAATTAACGAAAGCGATGTAAACTCTCATTCATCTCTTTTGTTTGCTGGTAAACTTGTGTATAAATTTCATAAAGCTCCTGATACTTCTCAACATGTTCTGGAATGGGATTAAACTCCTTTTCATATTGAATAAATACTTCTTTGCACTGTTCAAATGACTCAAACCACTTACATCCCACAGCTGCAATCATAGCAGCTCCAAGAGCTGGACCTTGCTCGCTCGTTAATTTAATCACCGTTCCATTAAAAATATCAGCTTGCATTTGCAGCCATGACTCATTTTTGGAGCCGCCACCTATGGAGACAATCTTCTTAATTTCTTTTTTTCCTACTGTTCTCATCAGCTCTAGAGAATCTTTTAGGGAAAAAGTAATCCCCTCTAAAACAGCACGAGCAAAGTGATCCATCGTGTGAGTACTATCCATTCCAATAAAGCTACCTCGAATAAAGGCATCTGCATAAGGCGTCCGTTCTCCCACTATATAGGGCGTAAATAATAGCCCCTTAGCCCCTACAGGAACTCTTGAAATTCCAGCAAGAAACTGATCATAACTTTTTTCTTTTGCAAAAGTATTTTTAAACCAGCTTAAGCTATACCCAGCTGCTAAAGTCACTCCCATTAAGTAATAGCTCTTTGGTTTACTATGGTTAAAGAAATGTAGCTCACCTTGAAAATCTTGACTATTATCTGCTTCATAAGCTAGAAAAACGCCTGAAGTTCCGATACTACAAAGAGCAGCTTCTTCGTTCACAATCCCGGCTCCAAGAGCTCCGCAAGCATTATCTGCTCCTCCACCAAAAACTTTCACTTCAGGTGTTAAACCCATTTCTGACGCCATTCCAATTCGTAAAGTACCTGACAAGTCCTGAGAATGAATCAATGGTGGACAAAGTTTAATAGGAATCGAAAATCTGTCGCAAATGTTTACGCTCCACTTGTGCTGAACCACGTCGAGCAATAAAGTTCCTGCAGCATCTGAATATTCCATCTCAATTTTCCCAGTTAAGCGATAGCGTAAATAATCTTTTGGCAGTAAAAAGTGAGCCGCTTTTGCAAAAAGTTCAGGTTCATGCTCTTGAACCCATAAGATCTTAGGTAAAGTAAAACCTTCTAAGGCTTTGTTTTTAGTGATCTTCAATAAATCCGATTTCAATGTTTTAGTAATTTGCTCACACTGCTTTGTTGTTCTCGTATCGTTCCATAAAATAGCTGGTCGTAATGGGACTCCATCTCCATCGATTAACACTAAACCGTGCATTTGCCCTGAAAAGCTGATTCCTTCTATTAATTCTGATTCAATAGATCCATTAGAAATTAATTCTTTGACAGCCGCAACAGTGGAACTTACCCAATCCTCCGGGTTTTGTTCACTATATCCCGCTTGTGGATGTGAGAGCGGATAATCTTTACTTGCTTCACCACAAACCTCTCCACTCTGATTAACTAACAATGCTTTGACTGAACTAGTCCCTAAATCAATTCCAATGACATACTTCATTATTTTCACTCCTTTTCAAAATTCTTTAGCACAACTTATGGAGAAAGCGACTCTAAAGCTCACACTTTAATGGGTGAGATTAAGAGTCGCTTTACTCGAATTCCTAGAGAATAAGCGCGCCTTAGAGTTATTATGACTTAATAAAGGTATTCATTTAATAATGCTTTTACATATTCTAGACGATCAGACTTGTTTTTAATTTCATGGTGTTCCAGAGCATAAGTTTCTAAAGAAGAAAGAGTCGCTTTTCTCGCTGTAATGTGAATTCCTATGCCTTCATGATAACTTGCATAACGTTCTTCAATAAGACGATCAAAAAACTGATCTTCTTTTAAGCGAGCGGCAATTTTTAAACCACGAGCAAATGTATCCATACCTGCAATATGGGCTAAAAATAAGTCTTCAAGATCAAAGGATGAACGACGAACTTTAGCATCGAAATTAACACCGCCGCTATTAAGCCCGCCATTTTCTAAAATTTCATACATAGCTAGTACAACAGCATGTAAATCTGTAGGAAATTCGTCAGTATCCCAACCTAAAAGTAAATCGCCTTGGTTGGCATCAATGGATCCTAACATGCCATTAATTCTGGCGACACGAAGTTCATGATCAAAGCTGTGCCCAGCAAGGGTGGCATGATTTGCTTCCACATTTAACTTAAAGTAGGGATCTAAACCATAAGTCTTTAAAAAAGCTATAGCTGTTGCACTATCAAAATCGTATTGGTGTTTCGTTGGTTCTTTCGGTTTGGGCTCAATCAAAAACTGACCAGTAAAGCCAATTTCTTTTGCGTAGTCAATCGCCATTTGATATAAATAAGCCAAATTATCTAACTCTCGTTTCATATCGGTGTTATATAAAGATTCGTAACCTTCACGTCCGCCCCAGAAAACGTAATTTTCGGCGTTTAATTCTTTAGCCACTTCTAACCCTTTTTTAATTTGAGCAGCTGTGCGAGCAAAAACTTCAGCATTACAACTTGTTGCAGCACCATGAACAAAACGAGGATGAGTAAAAGCATTAGAGGTATTCCACAACAATTTAATACCGGTTCTTTTCATTTCTTCTTTAAAAATAGCGACGATTTCATCAATATTTCGGTTCGTTTCCTCTAGTGTAGCTCCCTCAGGCGCTATATCTGCATCATGAAAACAAAAATAAGGTGCTTGCATTTTCTCAAAAAATTCAAATGATGCACGAGCTCGCTTTCTTGCCGCTTCCATTGGATTTTGATCATCCCAAGGACGAATCATGGTTTCAGCTCCAAATGGATCAGCTCCTTTTGCTGTAAAAGTATGCCAATAAGCAACCGCAAAACGTAAATGCTCTTTCATTGTTTTTCCAGCTACGACTTCCTCTGGATTATAATGCTTAAAGGCAAATAAATTTCTTGAATCTATTCCTTCAAATCTGACTTGTTGAACATTTGAAAAGTATGTCATGGTATAGCCCCCTTTTATCTTTTGAATAACGCTTCCACTAAAGAATAGCACATTTCCTTAACTTTGTCTATCTAACAAACAAAGTTTTTTTATTTTTCATCATTATTTTTTATAAAATGTTTTTCAAGTTAAGTGCTTTTTCTCTTCTTAACTCGAAGGATCACTTTAACAAATGATTAATAAGCTATACTTTCACACTAAAATTAAGGATCTAGCACCTTAATAGTAAGCTTTGTTACAAAAGCTATAGATAAATTGATTAAGAAATATTTGCAATTACATGCAAATTGTTTATATAATAAACTTACTATCTAAAGTTTTAAAAAATTCTTTAGTGAACTTGACCTAGTTATTCTAATTTTAGGCTTACATTATAGGAGGGATTTTAATGTCTGTGACAGATAGATACGTGATTCGAGAAATGAACGAGAAATTGGTTTTAAACACGATTATTCATAAAGAATTAATTTCACGTGCAGATATCTCAAAACAAACTAATTTAAATAAAGCAACTGTTTCATCTATCGTAAGTTCGTTATTATCACGAAACTTAATTTTGGAACTTGGTATGGGTGCAAGTAGCGGTGGACGCAAACCCATTATGGTGACCTTTAACAACAAAGCTGGAGTCTCCTTAAGTCTTGACTTAGGTCCAAACTATATTTCATCCATGGTGTCTTATTTAGATGGGGAGCTTATCACGGAAAAATACATCTCCTTGGTCAACACTAATAATACCAATATTTTAACTGCTTTAACAGATCTAATTAAATTTCACCTTGATCACATGCCAGCAACTACTTATGGTCTAATTGGCATCTGTATTGGTATTCATGGTATTGTAAATCATAACCAATTAATCTTCTCGCCCTTTTATTCATTTGAAAATTTTAATCTTCAAGATGAATTGGAAAATTTATTTAAAGTTCCCGTCCTTTTAGAAAATGAAGCAAATTTATCAGCATTAGGCGAAAAAAAGTATACGACGCATACACCCAATTTAATTAGTTTAAGTATTAAATATGGTATTGGTGCCGGAATTATTTTAAATGATACATTATTCACTGGGATAAATGGATATGCTGGTGAGATTGGACATTTAATTACAGTTCCAAATGGAAAAAATTGTCCATGTGGAAATCAAGGCTGTCTAGAGCAATACGCATCAGAACATCAAATCTTAAAACTTTATAGTGAAAAAACAAAGGTTAAGAATGTTACTTTTTCTCAATTTAAAGAAGATTACTTAGCTGAGAAAGAGATGGCTCTAGAAACCATGGATCTCTTTATATACTATATAACAATTTGTGTGAATAATCTTATTCTTACTTTTAATCCAGAAATCGTTATTATCAACAGTAAACTAACCAATGAAATCGATGATGTTATCACTCAAATCAAAGCTAATCTAACCCCTATATTGAATACTTCTCACACGCAGATTAAAGCCTCAACTTTATCAGAGAAATCAACTTTACTAGGCGGAAGCTATGTCAATAGCGTTAAGTTTCTTGAAATTCAACACTAAAACTAATCCCTTTTCTCATTTACAAAGAAACTCATACTAAAACTTTTTGCCGTAAACCTCCGCTTTATTTAAACCGATTCAAAAGGTTTAATAGGAATCTTAAGAAGCTTTTTAAAAATTGATTGGACCTTTACTGCAAAATAGATTAAAATAGAAATATCAAGTAACGCTAAAACCATTTGTTTGAAGATGTTCTATGTCTTTTAGCGTATAGGGTTTTATCTTAACTATATGGAATATAAATCTGGTGATCGTAAAATTATTAGGACTATTTTGCTGTGTTTTATCTTAACTATATGGAATATAAATATGTATATTCTGGTTTCTGTGGTGCCAAGTGTAGATGGTTTTATCTTAACTATATGGAATATAAATCTGAAAAATCAGCGATTAAAACCATGATCGCATGGGGTTTTATCTTAACTATATGGAATATAAATTGTAGTCGTATAGGTGATTAGGTAATACCACCGTACAGTTTTATCTTAACTATATGGAATGTAAATGGGGACGAATATACGAAAACCATTCATGGAATCGGGTTTTATCTTAACTATATCGAATGTAAATTGTCTAATGTCCAAGCCGTAACGGGTGCGACAGCCAAGTTTTATCTTAGCCATCCCAATCCGGTAGACCCAGGTCTATCATAAAAACATCAATCTCCATTAAGCCAGCAACTTTTAGGGCCTCTTCTCCATTTCGTGTCTTTAAAATCTTTGTTTGCTTTCTTATCGTTTTTATAGAACTTTCAATTTCAATTTGAATATCTAGATTATCTTCAATAATTAGTATAGTGAACATTTCTTCCCCTCTTTTGCTATATTATGAAAATTATTTCTATATTTAGCTAAAAAATAAGTATTATTTTAGCTTTTAACCCATCTTATTAAAAGATATAACCCTTAAAGTTATCCTTTAAGCTTTTTTGTTTGTACTATTTAAAAAACGTTTCATTTAGCAAATGTCTCTTATAGAAAAAGTTCCGACCAATAAACCCTGACCTGAATGGATACTTTAAGACCTTGAAATAATTTTTAACTTACATTTCTAAGTAGGTATAAGGTGTTTTTTAAATTGTCTGAACGATATAGAATAAAAATATGTTCATAGTTATGTTTTTTCTTGCTTCTGTTTTAAAGCTTTATTTGAACTTTTGACGTTTCCTAGCATAAAAAAATTTAATATATTTTAAAGAAAGCGCTTGACATTTTTAATTAAAAAGTTTATATTGAAGTTAGTTTGTTTAATAAACATAGGAGGAATGATAAATGAACATTGTTAATCCCGTATTAAAAGGATTTAACCCCGATCCTAGCATTTGTCGAGTGGGAGATGACTACTACATTGCCGTCTCTACCTTTGAATGGTTTCCTGGTGTCCAAATTCACCACTCAAAAGACTTAGTTAACTGGCAACTCATTGCCCATCCTTTGCAGCGTGTTTCGCAGTTAGATATGAAAGGTAATCCAAATTCTGGTGGCGTTTGGGCTCCTTGTCTAAGCTATAGCGACGGGATGTTTTGGCTTATTTATTCAGATATCAAAGTGGTCAATGGAGCTTGGAAAGACGGTCATAATTATCTGGTTACCTGTGAGTCCATTGATGGAGTTTGGTCAGATCCTATTAAATTAAATAGTTCTGGATTCGACCCTTCTTTATTTCATGATCAAACAGGCAAAAAGTATTTAGTAAATATGTTGTGGGATCCACGAGATGGGAACCACCCTTTTGCTGGCATTGTTTTACAAGAATATTGTCATGAACAAAAGCAATTAGTGGGAGACATTTTCAATATTTTTAAGGGAACTGACATTCGCTTAACTGAAGCACCACATCTATATAAAATTGATGGCTATTATTATTTATTGACAGCTGAAGGTGGGACCAAATTTGAACATGCTGCCACGCTAGCTCGCTCTAAATCAATCACTGGACCTTATGAATTACACCCCCATCATCCCTTGTTAACTTCTTGGCATGATCCCAGAAATCCATTGCAAAAATGTGGTCATGCCTCAATCGTTCACACTCAGACCAATGAATGGTATTTAGCTCATTTAACAGGACGCCCCATTGTTCCTGAAACAGATTCTGTTATTTCCCAACGTGGTTTTTGTCCATTAGGTCGTGAAACCGCTATTCAAAAGTTGGAATGGCGCCATGGCTGGCCCTATGTCGTTGGCGGAAAAGAAGGAAGCTTATTAGTAGAAGCTCCCAAGTTACCAGAAGTCAAGTTCTCCCCTACTTATCCTGAAGTGGATGAGTTTTGTGATTCGACCTTAAATATTAATTTTAATACCTTAAGAATTCCTTTTACAGAAAAGCTAGGGTCTTTAACAGCGAGACCTAACCACTTGCGTTTGTATGGTCAAGAATCGTTAACCTCGACGTTCACTCAATCTTTTGTAGCTAGACGGTGGCAAAGTTTTTACTTTGTAGCAGAAACAGCACTGGCTTTTGAACCTCATAACTTTCAACAAGCGGCTGGGTTAGTCAATTATTATAATACTGAAAATTGGACGGCTCTTCAAGTCACTTGGCATGAAGACTATGGTCGTATTTTAGAACTATCCATCTGTGACAATGCTTTGTTTACTCAACCTCTAAAAGACAAGATTGTGATTCCCGAGAAAGCTGATTACGTTTATCTACGGGTAACCGTTGATTACGATACTTATCACTATCATTATTCCTTTAACCAATCTGATTGGAAGACCATTAATTTAGCCTTACCTTCAATCAAATTATCCGATGATTATATTCGTGGTGGTGGATTTTTTACCGGTGCTTTTGTTGGCATGCAGTGCCAAGATACGAGCGGCCAAAACATAGTCGCTGATTTTAAGTATTTTAAATATCAAGAGAACGAATGAGTCGCACAAAAAAAAGGCTGACAATTAGTTTCAGCCTTTTTTTATTTTATTCAACTAGAGCTTCAATTAAATATAGCACCTTTTCTTCGTTACCTTCTAGAAGATAATAACGAATTAAATCTTGATTATGACTCGTGTAGTCAGTTCGTTCTACTAAGTTTGCTCCCCGAATAAAGAGTCCGCTAATTAATACGATAAGAGTGGCTACGGCCAAAAACGTGCGCGATAAATAATGAGGATAAGACGGTAACCCTAAGATAGTTGCGATTAAGAATCCCCCTAAGAAACCACCTAAATGTCCATAACCATCGACGACGGGATCAATGGCTGTTAGAAAAATTGAAAGTAAGAGAATTGGTAAAATCATATTTTTAACTAATCCCATAAACATTTTTCGATTTTCAAGGCCTAAGAAGAGTAAACCGCCTAAAAGTCCGTAAGCAATCGTTGAAGCTCCTAACGAGACGTTAGAGACAAAAGCATAACTAAATAAATTTCCTACAAAAGCAGAACTCATCATGATAATTAAGGTTTTCCACCAACCGAATACTTGTTCTGTCATCTTCCCAAATTGATAAATGAAAGCGACATTAAGTAATAGATGTAAGAGATCGAAATGAATGAAAGCTGGCGTTATTAAACGCCAATATTCACCAGCTAATATTAAAGGATTATATTTTGCTCCATATACAATTGCAACAATGGTTCCCCAATTATCAATAGGCTTAAAGCTTAGAAAAATAAACATGGGAATTAGGATGCATAACAGACCGAAGATTACATAAGGCCTTTTTTGAAAAGTCAATAAGTTATGAATCTCTAAAGCTTTTTTCTTAGTTGCATTTTGTATCTCCACAATTAATTCGCTCATCGGGCGCTCCAATTTAATGTGAGAGAGCTTGGGATAAAATTTTTTCAAATGAGCATCCTTTGCTACATCATGAGCTTGATTAATATTAATCACTTTTAGATAATGGCTTTGAGAATGAAGCAAAGGAATGCTAAGGTGATCTAAATTTAAGATGACCACATTTAGTTTCCACATTAAATATCGACGACGAATTCTTGAACGCACTCGCTCTATTTGTCTAAAAGTTTGCTGGCTCTGTTCCTCGTTAAAAATACTACGTTGATTGAGATAAATCAGTTGGACAGTAGGATGAGATAAATTTTCCAACCAAACCTCTCTTTCATTCCCAACATAGATGTAGTTCTCTTCAATAATTAAGTAATTAATAATATTCATTGCTAATTCGCTTTGAACATCCATTCTTACCTCTTTCATCACGCCTTTTTTTTCCATGCTTATCACCTATACTTGTCTTAAGTTTTCAAGATTATTAATGGTTTCTTCAAAATAGTCTGGTAAGGGTGCTGAAAACTCCAAGTATGCTTGAGTTTTCGGATGATTAAACCCTAAAGTAGCGGCATGTAAGAATTGACCATATTTCGTCTCAATGGTTTTCCTTGGTCCATATTGTGGATCCCCAGCTAACGGAAAGCCAATATAGCGCATGTGTACCCGTATTTGATGAGTACGGCCAGTTTCTAGTCGACATTCAATCAAGCTGAATGATTGAAATCTTTTTAACGTTTTAAAATGGGTCACTGCCGGCTTCCCCTGCTCGACGACTGCCATTTTTTTTCGATCCTTTGGATCTCTTTTAATCGGAGCATCAATGGTCCCATTATCATGAGGGATGACACCGTGAACTAGCGCCACATAGCGACGAGTGACGGTCTTTTCTACTAATTGTTTGACCAATGATTCATGAGCCAGGTCATTTTTTGCGACCATTAGCAGTCCTGAAGTATCTTTATCAATTCTATGAACGATACCAGGCCGAAGTACCCCATTAATCCCAGATAAATCTTGAACTTGAGCCATTAAGCCATTAACTAAAGTCCCAGTCATACTTCCTGGCGCAGGATGGACCACCATGCCGGCAGGTTTGTTAACCACGATCACGTATTCATCTTGATAAACAATATCTAAATCCATTGCTTCTGGTGTTACTTCTAATACTTCCGGCTCTGGTATTCTCAATTGAATTCTATCAGCTAAACAACACCTATAGTTAGCTTTTTCTTGGTTCCCGTTTACTAAAACAGCTCCTTCTTTAATTAAGTTTTGTAAATAAGTACGCGATAAGTTAGACAAACTTTCATTTAAAACTTGATCTAAACGCCTTCCAACTAATTCATCTTTTACTACTATTTTTTCTGGTTCCATCATAGTCATCCTTTCAAAAACAACGATATTAAAATGGCTGTCATTTAGCTCGTTACCCTCCAATAGTGAGGCCTCTGCTTGTAACTGAAAACAGAACAACCTCGTTACTCAATAAGAAAAACCAGCTAACGGATACCACCTATAGGTCCATGATGATGTTATGCTTCATCACATAACGAACGAGCAGTAGTACCTTTACTGCTCGTGTCTTTCCTTTAAGATTTTCCTCGCTTCATCTCTAGTAGTGAATCTATCGCCATTAAAGCAAGCCCAATACACAAAGCACTATCGGCTATGTTAAAAATAGGAAAATTATATCCGAAAATAAACGTATCAATAAAATCAATAACTTCACGATAGATGAGACGATCGATAAAATTTCCGATTGCGCCACCTAAAATTAACGCTAAAGCGATCGCTAATAATTTCTCTTTTTTCATATTAATTTTCCGCATCCAGATGACAATTGTCCCGATCACAATGAGGGTCACGATGTAAAAGAACATCATTCGCCCTTGTAAAATCCCCCAAGCTGCACCAGCATTACGATGATAAGTTAAATATAAAAAGTTATCTATGATAGGAATGGAGTCCCCAATTTCCATAAAATGAGTCACTAAATTTTTTGTTATTTGATCGATGATAATCGTCAAAGCTACAATCGCAACAACAACCGCCATTTATTTCACCACTCCTAGCTAATACTTCATGATATTTCTAAATTATAACAAACAATGGTTAAAATGTATACAACTTAACAATCCTTCTTTTAAAAAAACTTTTTTAGTCTGATCCTATAAGGTTCTCTTTATTTAAGCATGGTCATTTTTAAAGATTTCATTCTCTATTTGAACGGTTAACTGAATGGATTTAATTTGTCTATAGGTGATTCCTGCTGCATTAAACATTTTTTTGGAAGCAAGAGTACTTGGTTCCTGAGCATATTTATCATTGAGATAAATAACTTCAATGATTCCTGATTGCACAATGTACTTAGCACATTCATGGCATGGAAATAAAGAAACATAAATTCGACAGTTCCTTAAAGCAGTGGTGCTGTTTAAGATGGCATTTTGTTCAGCATGAACCACATAGGGATATTTAGTTTCTAAAAATTCTCCTTCTCGCTCCCATGGAAACTCAGAGTCAGAGCAGCCTCTCGGAAAACCGTTATAACCGATGCCCACAATGCGATGATCCTCATTGACAATACACGCTCCCACTTGAGTTTGCGGATCTTTACTCCTCATCGCCGATAGCAAGGAAATGCCGATAAAGTACTCATCCCAATTTAAATAGTTTTCTCGCATTTTTTCCGACTCCTTCTCTTTGCTTGATGTTTAAAAGGGCAATAAAACAGTTTCCATTGAAACCATTTCATCGCCTTTCAAATAAAGTCTCTCTATTACTGGTTTATGACATCTGAACAACGTGGGCAAACCCCGTCTTTATTAACCGTTGGCACAACTTGCCAGCAACGATCACAAGTTGCTCCTGTGGCAGCTTTTACCACAACCGCAACGCCTTCAAAAGAATGTGCTCCATCTGGTGCTGGTTCCTTTGTGACGGTTAATTGAGAGACGATAAAAATTTGTTGTAAATTAGCTGTTATTGAATTTAAGAAGGTGGCATTTTCTTCATTTACATAAAGCTCAACAGCCGCTGTTAAAGACTTCCCGATGACTTTTTCTTCACGTGCGATTTCCAAAGCTTTTAACACATTTTGGCGTATATTTAACAATTGATTCCACTTCTCTGTTAATAATTTGGCATTTTGATACGTCACCACATGGGGCATATCCGTTAAATAAACAGAAGTTTCAGTCACCCCAGGAATATGATGATAAACATCTTCAGCTGTATGAGGAATAATGGGTGCCAGCAAGCGAACCATGTGCAAAACATGGTGATAGAGCACGGTTTGAATGGAACGACGAGCCTGACTATTTTGGGCTTCAATGTATAAAATATCCTTTGTAAAATCTAAGTAAAACGCACTTAAATCATTTGTCATATAATGATTAGCTTTCTTATAAACATCGTCGAAACGATATTCTTCATAAGCTTTTTTGAGCTCTTCCACAAATTCGTTTAACCGAACCATCATATATTGGTCGACTTCATTTAATTCTTCATAAGGGATTAAATCAGTTTTAGGGTTCAGGTCATGTAAATTTCCTAGCAAGAACCGGAACGTATTGCGCATCTTGCGGTAACTTTCCGCAACTTGCTTCATCACCTCATCCGAAATTCGGACATCAGCTTGATAGTCGACAGAAGATACCCATAAACGAACAATATCAGCACCATATGTTTTCATTAGCTTTAAAGGATCAATGACATTTCCAATGGATTTTGACATTTTACGCCCTTGACCATCTAAGACAAATCCGTGAGTCACAACTGATTTGTAAGGAGCTTTTCCTGTCATAGCGACTCCAGTTGAAAGCGATGAATTAAACCAACCACGGTATTGATCTGACCCTTCTAAATAGAGATCTGCAGGATATGGTAACCCTCGTTGAACTAAAACACCGTGATGTGAAGAACCGGAATCAAACCAAACATCCATAATATCAGTTTCTTTGCGAAATTTTCCGTTAGGGCTACCTGGATGCGTGTAGCCAGCAGGTAATAATTCTTCCGCCTCTAATTCAAACCAAATATTTGACCCGCGCTCGGAAAATAAGGTAGCCACATGGTTAATCACGGCTTCATCCAAAATAGCTTCTCCATTTTCAGCGTAGAACACCGGAATTGGGACTCCCCATACTCTTTGCCGAGAAATACACCAGTCAGTTCGTTCTTTTACCATATTTCCTAAGCGAACTTCTCCCCAAGACGGTAACCAGTTTATTGCTTTTATTTGTTCCATCATTTGCCCTTTTAAAGCTTCAATTGAGGCGAACCATTGCTCCGTTGCTCGGAATATAATGGGCTTTTTCGTCCGCCAATCATGAGGATAAGAGTGAGTAATAAATTCTAAGGCCAGTAAAGAGCCATTTTCTTCTAATTTCTGACTGATTATTTTATTAGCATCTTCATAATAAAGTCCGGCAAATTCATAAGCTTCTTTTGTTAAAAAGCCACGATGATCAACTGGGCATATCACATCTAAATCGTACTTACGGCCCACATTAAAATCATCTTCTCCATGTCCTGGTGCCGTGTGGACTAATCCCGTTCCTGCATCTAATGTTACGTGATCTCCCAATATGAGTAAGGATTCTCGATCAAAGATGGGGTGTTTCGCTGTTAAATATTCAAACTGAGTTCCTTTGTAACGATTAAGAATTTCATAAGTTTCCCACTTTAATGCGTTAACGATATCTTTTAATAAGTCTTGAGCAACAATAAATTTCCTCGTCTCTACTTGAACGACCACATAATCTAAGTCAGGATTTACAGAAATCGCTAAGTTACCTGGAAGGGTCCACGGTGTGGTGGTCCAAATCACAAATTCTTCATCACCTGCTAAAATGCCTTTTCCATCCATCACCTTAAAAGCAACGTAAATAGAAGGTGATTTTTTATCGTGATACTCAATTTCAGCTTCTGCTAATGCGGTCTCTGATGAAGGCGACCAATAAATGGGTTTTAACCCTTTGTAAACTAAGCCTTCTTTAACCATTTTTCCAAAAACTAAAATTTGTTGTGCTTCATAATCTTTTTGTAAGGTAATATAAGGGTTATCCCAATCGCCCAATATCCCTAATCGCTTAAATTGGGCTCTTTGATTATCAATTTGTTCCAAAGCGTAGGCTTTACATAGTTCTCTAAATTCTGCTACCGTTTTTTCTTTGCGATTAATCTTTTTATTTTTAACTAAAGCTTGCTCAATGGGGAGACCATGTGTATCCCATCCCGGTATATAAGGTGAGTAAAAGCCGTTCATATTTCGATAACGAACCACAAAGTCTTTTAAAATCTTATTCAAGGCATGGCCCATATGAACATTTCCATTGGCGTATGGCGGTCCATCATGTAAAATAAATGGCGTTTTATCCGCATTTTTTTTCAAGACTTTCTGATATATTTGCTCATCATCCCATTTTTCCTCGATTTGTGGCTCTCGATTTGGAAGGTTCCCACGCATGGGAAAGTCAGTTTTGGGCATTAATAGTGTGTCTTTTATTTCCATGGTTTTAGCTCCTTTTTGTCTAATTAATACTTAATGATAACAAAAAAACTCTTCGCCTAATATAAGGACGAAAAGCTCCGTGGTACCACCTTAATTCACAAATACAAGAACGAGCTTATATTTGCCTCAAGCCATTTATCGCATTGTTTACGTCACGCTTATGATCACGTGATAGCTCCTGGATGATTCTACTTCATTCTTTTTATCGGCCTTACACCTTTTACCGACTCGCTTAAAAAAAGTTCATGAAATAGCATGTTCCTATCTTAGCTCCTCTATTTATTTAATGACTTAAAACCTTTAAACTTCATTTAGTTTTGAATCAATAAAATTCATCATCTCAGTTTTAAGTTTTAATTGTTGTTGCTCCAATAGTAAGGTTTCTTGCTTAACTCTTTCAACAGCTTGAACCGTCTGCTCTAGTATATCTTTGGAAATTTTTTCAGACTCTTCAATAATTTTCATAGCATCTTCTTTAACATGGGTTTTTAACATGGCGATTTGTTTTAACTCTAATTCATTTTTATGCTCAATCCGTTGATTCAGATCTTTTTTCAATGATTTATTTTGCTTTTCAAGAGATTCAATTTGATCCACAAGCAAACAAAAAACGCGATATAACTCTTCTTGAGAAAAATTTTCCCATGTGATCTTCATTTGTGATTTTAACTTTTCTGCTGGCGTCATATGTACCTTCCCCCATTATATAGCCTTTCCAACAACTATCACTAGTTTTTGTTTTTTAGTTATCTTTTTTTGGGCCATTAATTTAAATCGACCATAGCCTTTAATAGAGATTAAGTCTCCCGTATGGCAAGCAAGTGAATGGTTCTTTGTCACTAAATGATTTAATTGAACAAAACCTTGATTCATTAAATCAAAGACAATAGATCGTGAGGCATTGATTAAAGATGCAACCACAACATCTAAGCGCATGGATGAAACAATGATTTCTAACTCTTCATACCGATCATTTTTTTCCAGCCTTTGCAGATTTGTCTGCTCTAAAAAAACTGAATCGCGACCTACTTTTGTAAAATTTTCTATCATAAAGCTAGAAAACTCGTCACAAACTGCAAAGTAAAGCTCACTATCATTTAAAACAACGATATCGCCAATGACTGAGCGCTCAATCTTTAAAGCCATTAAAGAACCTAAGATTTGTCGATGACTGGGAAGCATTAATTTTTGATGATAAATGATTTGAAACCCGTTAACTTTTTTATCAAGGTTTTTAGGATTCATCTGGTTGGGAAAAATAATCGCTCGCTGACGTTCAGCATTTAAAAACCCACCTACAAAAAAAACCTTTAGACCTTGTTGTCGGTTCACAAAAGACTTTAGAACATCTTGTTCATGTGGGTTTAAAAATTGAGTCACTTTTATTTGTTGTTTATCATAGACTTGGTTAATCCAGTCTCTCACTTTAACAATGAACCCTTGATCCGCTGCTTTAAAGTGTTCTAACATGATTAGATCAGTAGCCTTGACAATCCACTCATCGCTAGATTTAAGACCCACCAAGCAATAATAGGAGTCAAATCAATCATTCCTAAAGGCGGAATAACCCTTCTAAAAAGCGAGAGATAAGGTTCCACAATCGAACCGACAAAGGCACCTACTGCCGAGTTGCGGATGGCTGGAAACCAACTAGATAACACATAGAACAAAATAAGGTACTGATAGATTTGTAAAATCCTGAATGACATAAAAACAAACCTTGATATCATGAACTGCATGGTTGACTACTCACCTACTTCAAGCTGTAATTCTTGTAAACTAACTTGTCCTTCTGTTTCAACAGATCTCGGTGTACATAAGAATAAATTAGTTCCAACACGTTTTATATCTCCGTCAATCGCATAGATAGTTCCACTTAAAAAGTCTACGACACGTTTTGCTTGGCCTTTTTCTAAGCGTTGTAAATTTATGAAGACAGGGTAATTCTCTTTTAAACAATCTGCTATATCTTGTGCATCTGAATATTCGTTCGGTTCACGAATAATCACTTTGTTAGAAGAATTTTCAATTGATTCGGCATTCATCTCTTTATTCATCGGCATAACAGAACCTTTCCCCATTCGATTATTATAGTTTTGATTATGATTGGATACTGCTTTTAAAACTGGTTTTGCTGACTCGGATTTCACAATTCGAGGTTCTTCAATTTCTTCCTCTAACTCTTCTTCGTACTCTTCATACTCTTCTTCATCAATTCCTATAATCGATTTAAACTTATCCTTAAAGCTCATAGATCTCAACTCCTCCTTAAATAGTAGCTTATTTTTTACTCATTATGTTTTAATAGAATGGAACCCAATCGAATATGAGTCGCTCCTTCTTCAATGGCGACTAAGTAATCATTACTCATACCCATCGATAAATTTTCACAGGTTGCCCACGTCATTTTTTGCTGAATTTCTTGTTGTAAACTCTTTAAGGTTTGAAAACAAGTACGTATGATTTGAGTATCCTTAGTGTTGGGGGCCATGGTCATCAGACCAATCACTTCAATTTTAGCATATGGCTTTAGCTCATGAATAAATGACATGACCTCACTTGGTCTTAACCCCTTTTTCGTCTCTTCACCACTAGTATTCACTTGAACGAAACATTTTAAAGGCTTGCTGCGAAATTTTTCAATTTCTTTTGCTAGTGATAACCGATCAAGAGAATGTAAAGCATCAATTTCATTGATCATTCCTTTCACCTTTCGCGATTGCAAGGTGCCGATAAAATGCCACTCAACGGGAAGGTTAAATCGTTTCTGCTTCTGCAATAAAACCTCAACACGACTTTCTCCCATTTTTTTTATGCCGCTGTGATACAAGGCAATCATTTGCTCTACACTAGCATATTTTGTAGCAGCTACTAAATTTACTTGTTGATCTTGCTTTTTAATCTTGTTAATTTTCTGTTGTATTTCCAGAACATTTATATTTATATCCATACTATACACCTATTTAACCATACTATTACTGTGCAGATATTATAAATTATATCATATTTCTTATTTGAGTGTATTATTTTTTTAATATTTTAACACTATATTTGCAACTTTAGAAAATTTAGTCACTCTATCACTCTCGACACGCCAAAAAAAGACGTCGTTAGCTACTTATCGTGCGGCAGACTTCGTCTCTATTTTTGTTTACTGGCACCTAACATCTGATGATGTCGGAAGTTAGGCTTTACCAGGTTCGTTTTTCGTTAGATTAACAATAATGACATCTTCACCAATTTTTAAGATCTGATTCCAAGGAATGACGACCGGGGCCTCTTCTTTTGAAAAAAAGCTCACGAGACGAGCCATTGGTTGCACCGCAATAGCTGTAATACGTCCAGAACTAGTATCTATTTTTAAACTTGAAACATAACCGATACGTTCACCTGTCACCACATTGATCACATCTTTTTCCTCAATTTCACTCAATAGCATCACAGAATTACTCATGATCCCCCTCCTAATTAAATTTAAAGCAAGTCCCTAAGCTCGGCCTGATAAGCTGAACTAGGCAACTAAGGCTAGCTTTGCTCCATTGAAAACAGCTCACTCAATTGCTCCAAAAATAAGTGGCTGTCTGTGTAAGGTTACCTTAAAGATGACTACTTTATCGCAAGTCACCCTTTATTTTATGATCGTAAAAAAAGAAATATGTGAGCAAACCTCAGGATTATGAGCCAAATCAAGATTTGATTGTTTTTGCACAAAAAAAGAGATGCTGTTCTCGTAAGAACACCATCTCCCTCGCTTCCAAAGCAAACTCTCTATTTTAATATGCCAGCAATGGCAAGTGATGAGTTAAGTAATTTTTTTGATTCGGCACTAGCTCTTCATTAATTCTTCCATCATCTGGAGGGCGTTTTTTTCCAGACGAGAAACTTGTGCTTGCGAAATTCCAATTTCAGATGCAATTTCCATCTGGGTTTTCCCCATAAAATAACGATCGTGAATAATTCGTTTTTCTCGACCGCCTAGACGTTTAAAACCTTCTTCCAACATTAGCTTCATGCTCCACTTTTCATCGGTAATACTGTCATCGCGAATTTGATCAATTAAATGAATGGTATCGCCACCATCATTATAAATTGGTGAAAAGATAGAAACTGGATCTGAAATAGCTTCGACTGATAGCACAACATCAATCGGCTCTACTCCGATTACTTTAGCAATTTCTTCATTGGTAGGATCTCTTTGAAGTTCCACCGATAATTGGTCTCTTACTTGCAAGACTTTATAGGCGGTATCTCTTAGGGACCGGGACACTCTCAATGAATTATTATCTCTTAAATAACGCCGAATCTCTCCGATAATCATAGGGACTGCGTAGGTTGAAAACCTTACTTCGTGTTTTAAATCAAAGTGATCGATGGATTTCATCAACCCTAAGCACCCTACTTGAAATAAATCATCAAGATTTTCACCTCGATGGTTAAACTTTTTAATAATACTTAATACGAGTCTTAAATTACCTTTTATTAATTTTTCGCGGGCATCCATGTCACCATTTTGAAATTTTTTAAATAATTCAGTCATTTCTACATTTGTTAAAACTTCTAACTTTGCCGTATCGACTCCGACAATGTCAACTTTATGTTTAGACATGATAGCGCCTCCTGTTGCATTACATTATTCTTATACAGAAGTATGCGCAACATCACGTCAGCTCATTCATTGATTATTCTTTTATCAATCTTTTTTTTTCAACATTTATTTAGTTTTTAAGACATCTTTACGGATTTTATCAATAATTTTTTTCTCTAATCTTGAAATATAAGACTGGGAAATTTCTAACTTTTGAGCCACTTCTTTTTGAGTCAAAGGATCGTCCCCACACAATCCAAAGCGCATGTACATAATTTCCCGCTCTCGTCTTTTTAAGCGGTTGATTGCATCGAAAACTAGCTGCCGTTCCACATCTTCTTCGATATCCTTATAAACTTCATTTTCTTCTGTGCCTAAAATATCTGACAGTAATAATTCATTTCCGTCCCAATCCACATTTAGCGGTTCATCTAAAGAAACTTCATTTCTAATGCGATTGGTCTTTCGCAGGTGCATTAAAATCTCATTTTCAATACATCTAGACGCATAGGTGGCTAATTTAATGTTTTTATCCAGCTTAAAAGTTTGGACCCCTTTAATTAGCCCTAATGTCCCAATGCTGATTAAATCCTCTAAATTGATGCCGGAACTTTCAAATTTTTTTGCAATATAAACCACTAGTCGTAAATTATGTTCGATTAATGTTTGCCGCGCCCGTTCATCCCCGCTTTGAAATCTCAATAAAATATTTAACTCTTCATCCCTTGATAACGGCTCTGGCAACGTCTCATTCCCTCGAATATAATTGACGTAATTTTTGCCTTTCTTTAAGATTTTATCGATAATGCGAAGTATTAATCTCATTAAGAAATTCATAACTCCTCCCCCTCTACCCATTTTAAATATTTTTGATAATACTCGGTTGTAGTAAAAAATCATATTCTTTAAATGAATTTTCTATGATACCAATTACGACATTTTGTACCACGGTATCATTAATAATCAACAGCGTCGGTTTAAACACTAGTAGTGACTGATTTTCTTCGTTAATCACAGAATAATGGGTTTCCCAAGCCATTAATCGATGCTTTTTTAGAAACTCATCAATAGAATCAGTTGCTAGTTTCCCTCTCGGGACTATCATAACTGGATTTGCGGTTTTTTGATCAATTAATTGATTTCCCGTATCAACAAATCCCCATCCTTTAATTTCTTTTCTTCCACAAAAAATACGCACTTCATGGGTAAATTGATCGATGGTCTCCTGATCAGCTATCCAACGCATTTTGATCACATAGGCTAGTGTTACGATAAAAGCTAACCCTAAAGCGAATAAAACATAGGTTATCATGGCCACATTAAACTTTACAAAATAGGTCAAGGTATTGATGGCACCATTTAAGAACATACTGAGACAGTAAAAATAAACCACTGCTTTTAAATATCTTTTTCTTGTTTTTTTTCCAAAAACAATTCTTGTTATTAACAGTGGAATGATTCCTAGAAATATGGGAAACTGAACAAAAGTTATCAGGCTCAAACTCAAGCTTACGAGAAGACCCCCAATAAGCCGGGGGTAGTTGAATTTTTCGTCCATTAAGATAGCGACTCCACTTAAGATTAAATAATCATAAATGAGATTTTGGATGATAAAAAGATCAATGTACATAACTCCCCCCTGCTAAATACTTATTACAATCATTATTTTATCTAATTCAAAGTGTAAAATCTGTCAAATCTTTGTTAAGTATTAGAATTAATCACTTATATGAATTCGTTGCAAAAATAGACTCAATTCACGAGCTTTTTTCACTTAAACAACCCTTGAAAAACAGGGTTGTAGGGTTTGCAAACCGACCACGACTATATCGTCACACTTAGAACGTAAATCAAAAAAAATGCGATTTAAGCACTTCATGAAGACGAAGTAAATCAAAACGCAAAAAAAGAACCAGCTTATTGACAACTAGTCCTCCTTCATTTTATTTAAAACTAATACATGTTTATTTATTTATAGCGATTCATGAGCCAATTTGGAATGATATCCGCACTTTCTGATCTTGGCTTCATTTTTTTGGGTTTCTCTGTGATTTCCTGCTGCATAGCCTCGACTTGTTCCGTCTCATCATTATTTTGGGTTCTATCAGAAATAAGCATTTCTACAGGTTTAGCCGCAGAAGCCGTTTCATCGAAGCCAGTTGCGATGACCGTTACAATTAATTCATCTCCTAGATCTGGATTAATGGTCGCACCATGAATAATGTTAATTTCTGTTGCAGACGCCTCGCGAATCGTACAAAGTGCTTCATTGACTTCAAACAAAGTCAAATCTGTTCCACCTGAGATGTTAATAATAGCATCCGTAGCGCCATCAATATCATTTTCAAGCAAAGGACTAGAGATTGCTTTTTTAGCTGCTTCAACCGCACGATTTTCCCCGGCACCCAAGCCAATTCCAATAATCGCCGCGCCTTTTTCTTGCATCACTGTTTTAACATCAGCAAAATCAAGGTTAATTAATCCCGGGACAGCAATAATTTCAGAAATTCCTTGCACCCCTTGGCGCAACACATTATCAGCTTCACGGAATGCTTCAAGCATTGGCGTCGCACGATCCACAATTTGTAATAAGCGATCATTAGGAACTGAAATTAAAGTATCTACATTTTGTTTTAACTCTGTAATCCCTCTCAGAGCAAAATCAGTCCGGCGTTTTCCTTCAAAAGAAAAAGGACGGGTAATAATTCCTACAGTTAAAGCTCCGCTTTCTTTCGCTACTTTAGCGATCACAGGAGCTGCACCTGTTCCAGTTCCACCGCCCATACCACAGGTAATGAAAACCATATCTGCACCTTTGACTAATTCTTTTATTTCGCTTAAATTTTCTTCAGCCGCATTTTTACCCACATCAGGGTTACCTCCTGCGCCTAATCCTCGTGTTAACTCGCTCCCTATTTGAAATTTACGATCTGCTATCGCTAAGTTGAGTGCTTGAGCATCGGTATTGACAACAACAAATTCAACACCTTGTACATCATTTTCAATCATCCGATTAACAGCATTACTTCCACCGCCTCCAACACCTATTACAATAATCTTTGGAGCGTACGTAAATTCATTTCCAAGTCCGAATCCTTCCATCCCTAAAACCTCCTATTACTTCTTTTTCACTGTTACTTTGCTTTTTCATCAAATATCATATCAAATAATCGCACTAATACTCCACTATTTTCTAGCTTGTGATCCATAAATGACTTTTCTTGAGTTTTAACTTTATCTGTCAACTTTTTATTTGAATCCTTAATCATTTCTTTTCTTGAATTTTCTTGAATCGCTTCATATTGACTTAAATCAATTATATTACTTTTTTGCTCAGTCAACAATGACATTTCGTGAGCAAATATTGCCATCGCCACTAACTTTGAATATTTAGCGTGGCGTACGCCTAACATTGAAGGTCGAAACACCATCACTTCAGGCCCTAAAATTTCCTTTGCTAAATCTAGTCCGCCTGTCATTTCACTGGCTCCACCTGTTAACACATATTGAATATCTGCACTCTTATAAGCATTTTGATTTAGGTATTGTTTAATGACTTTGAAAATTCTTTCATAACGCATCATCACAACTTCTTCAAGCATTTGACGCGTAATACAAATAAATTTACCCTCAACTTCGTTCACATAAATAATCTCATTAGATGGTTCATCAAAATTGATTCGTCCAAAGTTTAGCTTTAACATTTCAGCAACTTCTTCAGTCACTTCAAATGCATCACTTATATCTTGCGTCACATTTTGACCACCTATGGACAACGCATTAGTTGAATCAGCTTTACCTGAATGCAAGACCGTAATGGTCGTCATCGATTTACCAATATTCACATGGCAAATTCCCTTTCGAATTACTTGAGAGTTTGGTATATATAAAGCTTCAACCACGCTACCTAAAATGATATCCGCAACCCTAAATCCTGCAAGCTCAACAACATTGATTAGATTATAGACTAACATGGCTGGCGCCATTGTTTTTTGAGCATCCAGAGATAACCGTCTTCCGATTATTCCTTTAGGATTCTGAACCGCATTTTTTCTGTCTACTTTGAACGATCTAGGGACAATACTAACCACAACCTGATCTTGAGAAGCAGACTGATTGATGACGTTACGAAATATCTGCTTAATATTCGCAGAGTTAATCGCTTGATTTAGTTCTAGATCAATGGTAGCCACAACATTTTCTATACTCGCATCAACTGTCGGGATAGCGACTAACACCTGTTGGACCTCTTGTTTTAAATCAGCCTCGACATTTTTTTTTAATGTTTTTAATTGTTGCACGACTTGGTTTACATTAATCACATTTCCATTCTCAATACCTTCTGCTCTAATGCTATGCTTAGACAAAACGTAGAGACGTTCTTCCCTAATATTACATACTATAATTCTAATTTCTGCACATCCTAATTCTAAACAAGCATAAATATTATTTTTCACCTCAAACCACTCCACTAACATATGGGATTCGTACCACAATATCATATTTTATTTTACTATATTTTGAAGTCAAAGAAAAGAGAATTTACAAAATATCCTGTGTATAAATTAAAGTTTATCAACATTCTTATACACAGACTCTTAACATCCCGTCTACCCGCTTCCCGAAACGCTAAATTATTGACTCATTTCAAGGCTACTTTCACCCTCATTTGGCGCTGATGAAGCTATTTCTTCATCGGCTGTCATCTCGTTATCAACGCTCGCTTGAACATCACTTTCTTGATGGTTTTCTTCCCCATTTTCATCATCTGAATGATAAGGTTCAAAAAATAAGCCCACATCAAGATTTAAAATGCCAGTGACGTCATGCCCTTGAATTAAACTCTGATATTCATTTAATCTTTCCACCATCGTATAACTATTGACTTTAACCGTATTCCCATCTTTTAAAATGAGAGAAAAACGGTTTATATCACCAAATTTAGGTTCATAAGTAATTTCTCTAATTAAACTAATAAAAGTCGGGTTAACTTCTACTAATGCTTGAACAAATAACTTAAGTGTGGATTCTTCTAAATCGGACTCATTTAATCCGTAAATAATAATATCTTGACAAATAACAGAATTTACACCATCATTTTTGGAAATAGTATTGCCATCACTGGTCACATACAATAAATCTTCTTCAATTTCCACACAACCCATTACATGTTTCTCGTCTATGTTAATAGAGAGAGCATTAAGCCCTCTTCGAGATACTGTCGCTTTTTCTACTAGAGGGTGAGTTTCAAGATCCGTCGCAATGTCAGCTAAATTTAAACGCCAGAAAGGTTCATCTTCTGTTAACCCAGTCAATTCAATTAATGTGGAACGATTAATTAATTCTAATGGACTAAAATAAATAACAGATAAGCGACTCAGAGGTGAGGCAAAGAAAAAAATAGTGAGGATTATGATGAAGATAAATACACTAAAAAAGAAGTTTCTAAGCTTCTTTTTTAGTCTTCTTGGCGGTTTTCTCTTATACAAATCAGACTTTTTACCAATCTCTATAACCTTTTTTTGGCTCATCGCTTTTCACCTACCAATTAAACATTTCAACCTCGAGATGAAGCTCAATTTCATAATTCTCGAACACGACTTTTTGAACATACCTTATTAATTCAAGAATATCTGCGGCTGTAGCATCGCCTTTATTGACAATAAAGTTGCAATGCTTTTCTGAAACTTCAGCGCCACCAATGCTCATTCCTCGAAGTCCGGCTCCCTCAATTAATTTCCAAGAGGCATGGGGCAACGGGTTTCTAAAAGTACTGCCCGCTGACGGCATATTCAAAGGTTGGGACTCTCTGCGGCGAAGCTTTCTCATTTTCATTAAGTCCATGATGTCTTGATAATTACCATCCTCCAGTTCTAAAACAGCCTCAACAATAATCCATTCCTTATGGTACTGCATAATGGAAGTTCGATAATCAAAATGAAATTCCTCATTATTTAGCCACCGAAGCTGACCCAATTCATCAATGATTAAAGCTTTGATTAAGACATTCTTCATCTCTTTATTGTAAGCTCCAGCATTCATGTAGACAGCTCCGCCAATTGTGCCTGGAACCCCTGAAACAAATTCTAATCCGGAAAATCCTAACTTGGCAACTTTATTAGCCAATGAAACAGTTGAAACACCTGCACCAGCAGTTACGATCTTACCTTCAACCTTAACGTAGTCTAGACCTTTATCACACTTAACGACGACTCCCTTAAATTCTTGATCTGAGGGGAGTAGATTTGAGCCTTTGCCAATCACTTTAGCGTTTAATTGATAGTGCTTAATGAGTTCCATCGTTTTAATGAGAGAATCCTTTGAATTTGGAATAACAAATACTCTAGCGGGTCCCCCTACTCGAAAAGTTGTATGCTTTTTCAAGGGTTCATTTTCCAGTAGTTGCCCAAGCTGCTGCTCCTCGTATGATTTAATAAAACTTGTAAACAATTGCAACACCTACTCTTTTTTCATAATTTCATTTAAAACAGTCATGATTCGTTGGGTAGCATCTGGAATTCCAAGTTGTTTTGTAATTTCTCCCATCTTTTTATGTAACTCGGCATCACCTAAAATACGGTTTATCTCTGTGAATAACCGTTCGCCAGTTAATTCTTTTTCCAAAATTAAACTTCCGCCACCATGATCAGTGACACTCCTTGCATTATGTTCTTGATGGTTCTCTGTGACGTAAGGAGACGGAATTAAAATACTAGGGACTCCCAATGCTGTAATTTCTGATAAAAACGTAGCTCCTGAACGTCCAACAAACAAGTCAATACTCACTAAATACTGGGGCATATGATCGATAAAAGGTAAGAGATGAACATTTTTTAGCAAGTCCACTCCTTCTATCTTTCCTCTAATGGTTTCGTAATGGCTCTCACCCGTGACAAATACAACCTCATAATCAGCTTGTTCATAGTTTTGAATCATGGACGTAAAAGCATCGTTAATAGGTTCTGCTCCGCGACTGCCACCGCTAATTAAAACAGTTTTCTTATTTGGGTTCAGCCCCAATGCCGCTTTTCCAACTGGTAGAGTACCTGCGACTTCGGAGGCACGAGGGTTCCCAGTTAAGACAACTTTATCCGCAGGAAAAAAAGCACGTGCTTCCTCGAAGCAAATCGCAATTTTATCGGCGAACTTGGCTAGAAACTTATTGGTTATACCCGGTAAACTATTTTGCTCATGAATCAATGTTGGTTTTTTTAACCGTGCTGCACTAAAAACAACAGGTCCACAGACATAGCCTCCTGTCCCAACCACCACATCAGGATTAAAATCTTTAATGTATTTTTTGGAAACACTAACAGATTTTAAAAATTTGAAAATTGTTTTAACATTTTCAAATGAAAGGGAACGTTTGAATCCTGCAATTTCTATATATTTAAAGGCTAATCCTTCTCTTTCTACAATATCCTTCTCTAAGCCTCGCTTCGTTCCAATATATAATACCTCTAATTGGTTATCTATTTCTTTTAATGCTCTAACGATTGCCAAGGCAGGATATATATGGCCTCCTGTCCCACCACCGGTAACAAGAATACGCATCATCTCACCCCTTTTTAGACTATAATAGCTTTTTTGATTTCTATTGTAACATATTTTATTTAAAAAACCTTAGTTAAACACCTATTTTCTAAATTTTATTTAACGTGATGATTCTCCACCCAAATCCCAAAATACTCAATGCGTTCTAAAATGACACTGCTTCACGGTCACTGGTCACTCACCTAACATCCGTTGTGACTAAAAGGATCTCGTTAGTTCAAACTTACACTTTGAACGTCTAGTCTCTGTTCGATTAGAAAAGACCTTTGTGAATCTAATCTAGCTTTTAAAACGAAAAAGAATAAAATGAATTCTTAGGTCATCTCCATTATACCAGAATTTCTATGGCTAATTTCGTATACTTTAAAAGAATTTTAGCAATTACTTTAATTTTTTTTACTCTAAGATTTTTTTACTATTAAAAAAAGCTGAAATGACATTTATGTTTAATAAATTATACTTTTTTTCATATATATTACTATCTGGCTTTTTTTACTGGCTAAACTTTATGTCTAGTTTACCCCATCTATCAAACAGAAGGAGACTTAATCATGAAAAATAAATTACCACCCTTTGACCTCTTAATCCTCCTAATAGCCTTATCTTTAACCATCATCGGTTTAATTTTTGTTCTCTCATCCTCTTACATTTGGGCTGAACATAGATTTAATGATACCTTTTATTTCTTTAAACGGCAATTATTATTTGCCTTAATCGGGTTGGTGGGAATGCTTTTTCTTTCTCGAATTCATTTCCAAATTTACAAGAAATATGCCACTCCTTTTTTTGTGATTAGTTTTGTTTTACTGATTCTCGTTTTAATTCCAGGAATTGGCTTGTTGCGAGGTGGAGCACGGAGTTGGATCGGAGTCGGTGCATTTTCCTTACAACCCGCTGAATTTATGAAGTTAGGTCTTATTATTTTCTTAGCTAAATATATGAGCAATTACATCGAAGAATCGAAAACGTTTAAAAAAGGGGTTATCCCACTCCTGTTCATTATTATTTTAATCTTTGGAATCATTATGTTGCAACCCGATTTCGGAAGCGGAATCGTTTTAGTCGGAACCGGAATCGTCATGCTATTTGTTTGTGGCGTCCCAATTCGCTATTTTATCTATTTCGTCATTACAGGAATCATGGGCATTGTTGCGCTTATTATATCAGCTCCATATCGGCTTCAACGAATTACGGCTTATTTAGATCCTTGGAGCGATCCCATCGGCTCTGGATTTCAAATTATTCAATCTCTCTACGCTATTGCTCCAGGTGGGCTTCTCGGGCATGGATTAGGAAATAGCATTCAAAAATTTTATTATTTACCAGAACCCCAAACTGATTTTATCTTTGCCATTATCGCTGAAGAACTGGGCTTTATAGGGGCCACTGCGGTGCTTATTCTTTTTATTCTCTTTTTTAGTAGATGTGGCTATATCATCGTCAAGACAAAAGATCTTTTTGGCAAGTATATCGTGGTTGGCATTATGTCCATGCTCATGATTCAAGTGATGATCAATATTGGCGTCGTAATTGGATTGATTCCAGTCACTGGAATTACCCTTCCATTTATGAGCTATGGCGGCTCTTCACTGACTATTACCCTCTTGTCAATTGGGATTATCCTCAACATTAGTCGCTATATCGGTACGACTCAATCATAATGGGAATGAAAAAAACTTTTTTATCTTTAATACGGTTGCGCCTTTAACTTTAATTATTAACATCATGAACAAATTCATTTCATTTAAAACTAACTCTCTTTGAATTAAAAGCCAAATCACCTAAAACACCTTTTTCAAATAGAGTGCCTAAGCTAATCCTTACGCACTTCTATTAAATAAGTTAAAGGTGTTTTTGATTACAAAAATACTTCTGGGCCATTAAAAATCAATGTCTTTAAGGTCTTATGCTTTAAGGTTTTATAGCTTATCTCACGCACCCATTTTACAAGATTAACTAACAGAAGTCGCAACAGCTGATCTTGACTTCTTTAAAAAGCTGCGTACACTCCAGGAAGCTTAAACGTAATGAAAGAAATTGTTAAGGCTCCTGTTTTATAAAGTTGAGCATCAAAAAAGCCAATCCATGGAACAGATTAGCTATAAAAATATGGCAAGTATTAGAGATTAGCGTTAGTTAAGGCTCTCGCTATTTTTGCTCATAAAAAAAGAACAAACTCTTTTAAAAATTGAGTTTGCTTATTAAGTGCTCACTCTTTAAAGCGACGACATGACTGTTTCTTGACCTAAAAGTAACCAAGAGAGTCAATACATTTTAAGCCGTGACGCTTTCAAGTTAGCAACAGATGCTACTGATTGCTTCCAAAAGAGAAACCAACTTAAGCTTTATTTTTAAGTTCAGTTACGATTTCAATAAAACGATCTCCTCGTTTCTCAAAGTTTAAATATTGATCCCAACTTGCGCAAGCTGGTGAAAATAGCACGTAATCACCTTCTTCAGCTAGATTCGCAGCTGCTACAACAGCTTCATCTAAATCAGTAAATATATCGCATTGGATACCGTGCATGGTAGCTAATTGTTTAAACCGATCTTTAGTCTCCCCGTACGCGACAATCGCTTTTACCAGACCAAAACAGCTAGCTAACGGTGATAAATCATGACCTCGGTCTAGACCACCAGCTATTAGGACAATGGGTCTTTCAAAAGACTTTAAAGCCATTTCCGTGGCGATAACATTCGTTGCTTTTGAATTATTGTAATACTTCACACCTTTTATTTCTTCCACGAATTGAAGCCGATGTCTGACTCCCGAAAAGCGCCTCAATACTTGACGAATCGCGTCTGTTTCGCAACCGTAAATTTTACAGACAGCCACAGCTCCTAATACATCCTGTAAATTATGCTCGCCCTTAAGTAAAACTGAGGCCACATCAAGAATTTTTTCATCTTTATAATAAATCGTCTGCTCAAAAACGTAAGCACCGGCCACTACTTTTTGTAATGAAAAAGGAATCGCTTGGGCTAACGTTTGTTCTAATCCAGCGACAATAATGGGATCGTCTGCATTATAAACAAAGTATTGATCTCTTGTTTGCTTTTTAATTAAATTTAATTTAGCTTGACGATATTCACTTAAATCAGTGTGATAATCTAAATGAGCTTCAGTAATATTTAAAATTAAAGAAATATAAGGGGTAAAGGCTTCAATACCCATTAATTGAAATGATGAAAGCTCCGTTACCAGCACTTCATCCGCTTTAGCATCAGCAGCAACTAAAGTCGCAACTTCTCCAATATTTCCAGCAATGCGCGGACGAAGACCTCCTTGTTTTAAAATTTCATAGATTAAAGTGGTCGTAGTGGTTTTTCCATTAGTCGCTGTAATCCCAATAAAAGGTGCTTCACTGATCTCGTAAGCAATTTCTACTTCCGTGATAATGGGTATTTTTAACTCCTGTGCTTTCATTAAAAGTGGCACTTTGCGGTAAGGAATCCCTGGGTTTTTTACAATTAAATCAAACTCGCGATCCAGCAATTGGAGAGGATGTCCTCCTGCTATAACCTCAAATCCCTCGGCTACCATTTCTTTTGCGTCTAAATTTACTTCCAGTGGTCCCTGATCATTGATGACGACTGCTGCACCTAATTTTCGTAACATCCGTGCTGCTGCTTTGCCACTTTTAGCTAGTCCTAAAACAAGAACTTTTTTATTTTCATATCTAGTCGTTTTCTTCACCTTGACTCACACCTTACCTCGTACATATTTGCAAACTTAAACTGCAGTCAGCAGACCCAGAACTCCTACTATTAATCCCACACTCCAAAGAACTAAGACAACTTTCCACTCACTCCAACCACTTAATTCAAAATGGTGATGCAACGGTGCCATTTTAAAAATCCTTTTTTTTGTCTTCTTAAAGTATAAGACTTGAATGACTACCGATAACATTTCAATAAAGAAAACCAATCCAATAATGAGCAAGATTAATTCTTGTTTAAGTAAAATTGAAACGGCTGCAATGGCTGCTCCTAAAGCTAATGAACCTGTATCACCCATAAAAACTTTAGCAGGATTTAAATTAAAGACTAAAAATCCAAGTAAAGCGCCCACTACAGTAAAGCAAAATAAAGCAATTTCAGCTTGGTGTTGAGCGATAGCAATCATTCCAAATGCTGAAAAAGCAATGACGCTAACCCCCCCACACAAACCATCTAAGCCGTCAGTTAGGTTCACGGCATTTGAAAATCCAACCATCCATAGAAAAATAACGATGCCGTACAACCAATACAACTCAATACTAAATAAATTAAAGATTGATAACTCAGTTGAATAACCATTTCTTAAAAACAGATAAAAGAACATAGCCGCTAAAGCCGTTTGTGCCAGTAATTTATGCTTCGGCCTCAATCCCTCATTATTTTTTCGGACTACAATAATAAAATCATCAATAAAACCAATAGAACCAAATCCCACTAATGTTAGCAGCAACATAGCGAAATCATCGGTAAAAGATAAAAACTGTGTAAAAACTAATGAGCAAATAAAGGTTAGTATAATGGAGATAATAAAAATAATTCCACCCATGGTTGGTGTCCCAGATTTTTTATGATGTGATTGTGGACCTTCTTCGCGTATCGTTTGTCCAAATTTCAAACGGCGCAAAAAAGGAATAAACATTGGTGCAATAATAGTCGCTAGAAAGAAAGCAACAACTAATTGAAAAATAATCGATTTTAACATTTTAAATACCCCTTTTTCTAATCACTTCTTCAACGACTATTTTATCACTAAATGGGATGATTTTGCCATTAATATTTTGTGTTTTTTCATGCCCCTTTCCTAAAATGATCACATAATCATTTGGTTTAGCTTTTTTTAACGCCATTTCAATCGCTTTCTCGCGATCGATTACCACGCTGTAATTAACACTGTTTGTATCGGCTAATAAATCATAAATAATATTTAATGGATCCTCGTCACGAGGATTGTCACTTGTAAAAACAACATGGTCTGAAAGCGTCACGGCATGCTTTCCCATTACCTTTCTTTTCATCTTATCTCGATGGCCACCTGCCCCAAGTACCGTAATAATCTCTCCAGTTACGACGATATTTAACGCTGTTAGAACTTGTAAAATAGCGTCTGGATTATGGGCATAATCGATCACTACCGTTAAGCCCGATTCAGTCTTTATCGTTTCAAATCGGCCTTCAATAACGGAGACAGTCTCTAAAATAGGTACCACTTCACTTGGTCCATAGCCAATTGAATAAAAATAGGCCAGCACAGCTAACACGTTATAAACATTATATTTTCCAAATAAAGGAATATTAACATTTGTTACAAACTGGCCTTTTACATATAAAGTAAATTCGGTTCGATCTAACGTACTCATAATATTTTTCGCACAAAAATCAGCTTTTTCCTGACAACCGTACGTTAAGGTTCTACCATTAGTTGCATTAATAAAATATTCTCCATATTCATCGTCACAATTTATTATAGCTACTTTATCTTGGTTGTAATCATGAAACTGCACAAACGGTCTCATTTTTGTAAACAAATAATCAGCAAATGTTTTATGATAATCTAAATGTTCTTCGGTAATATTAGTAAAAATAAACCGATCAAAATCAATTTGATCCACCCGATTTTCCTTAATTCCATGAGAGGAAACTTCCATCACGACATAAGGTATTTCATGCTTAACACCCTCTAAAAGGAGTTCATTTAAGTCCACACTCATTGGGGTCGTATGAGTCGCTTGCTTTTTCAATCCTACCCACCAGCCATTAGTCCCGATTAAGCCGCTGTTAATGCCTAGTCCATCAAAAACATGTTGGACCAAATAAGTAATCGTTGTTTTTCCATTGGTTCCTGTAACACCAATCATATGTAGTTTTTTTGAAGGCTCATCATAAAAATAATTTGATAAAAGAGCCAAGGATTTTTTCGTATTAAATACTTGAAAATACGGAACGGGTAATTGAAAGTGTCCTTCACCAACAATGGCAATAGCTCCCCGTTCAATAGCATCCTCAATAAATTGATGGCCATCTTTTTCTTCACCCGTAATCGCAAAGAAAACACTCCCTGTGGTTACTTTTCGTGAATCGTAGGTTAAATTTAAAATCTCTTTATTTTCTCCATCAAATGGACGATTTAATATTTTACTCATTTCTATTAATTTCATCATCATCTCTCCTATATTTTCATTGTCTCCTAAAATAATGGTAAACAGTGCTAAAATTTTTACATCATTTTCATCTATAGCTTTGGAAGATAACATTAAATCTCTGTAAAAGCCTAAAAGCGCAACGTCCTATTTTCTTCAAAATAGCTTGTTCTTGCAATGAGAGCTGAATAGCCTCAGTTAGATAAGACTTATTCAGGCTTTTCATTATCAGGTAAACAAATCTTGCTTCTGATTAGTTAAGTTCTTCTTCGAGAAGCTTGCGATTAATTTATGGGGTGTCTGAATTATAGGGGCTAATGAGACTAAGTACCAGCCGCTTAACAAACTTCCTTTGAAACTTAACTACGGTTAACTTAAAATAAATGATAAGTGAGAATTCTTATTTAGCTTTTTGATAACTGATCCACCCTCAACCTAATCCTTCATCTTTTTTGGAAGGGATAAAATTTTCAAGTTAACTTCATTCTTAATCTCCGAGATACAACCTAACAGCTCCACCTTCCATGACCCTTGAACCTGCTTCCGGTTGTTGAGAAATTACTTTTGAGCCTTCTCCGAAATACTCAATACGATACGGAGCATACTCATCAATTTCTGACCTTTCTTTCCCAATAAAATTAGGAACTTCAACGTATTGTGCATCGATCCAACTATATTGTTTTTCAATTTGTTCATCACTTGGTTCAACGCCAAGGTGAGGTAATGCCTCCGCAAGGATTGCCCGTGCAATAGGTGCAGCCACAACCCCTCCGTACTGAATGGTCTGTTTTGGGTTATCAATGGCCACATAAAGGACAATTTCGGGATCATCCATGGGAGCCACCCCAACGAATGATAAAATATACTCGCCACTGATATACCCTCCTGTTGGGCTAGGTTTTTGAGCCGTTCCAGTTTTTCCTCCGACACGATACCCATCAATAAAGGCATTTCTACCACTTCCACGAGCGCCAACATTTTCTAATACATAGCGCATGGTTTCAGATGTCTCTTCTGAAATAACCTGACGCTTAACCTCCGGCTGACGCTCAGCTAAAATTTCTTGTGTATAAGGATGTAAAATTCGATTCACTACATATGGCTGCATTAAATTTCCACCGTTAACTGCTGCAGAAACAGCTGTTACTAATTGGAGTGGGGTAATTGAATTTCCTTGCCCAAAAGCAGACGTCGCCACCTCAACAGGTCCAATTACATCTGGATCAAAAATAAGTCCTTGAGATTCACCTAACATATCAATTCCTGTTTTTTCTTTGAACCCAAAAGCTTCAATATACTCAAATAACTTCTCTTTTCCTAATAAATTCACTCCCATGTGCATGAAACCAGGATTACAAGAATTCATGATTACTTCAAGCATCGTTTGGGTCCCGTGTCCTCCCGCTTTCCAGTCACGAATTCGTGTTCCTTCAATGACTGAATAACCGGAACAGGTAAACTTATCATCTAATTCCATTAATTCTTCTTCTAGTGTCGCCGCATAAGTCACAATTTTAAAGGTTGAGCCAGGCTCAAATGTAGACCAGATCGGCAAATTACGATTATAAATTTCTTGATCATACTCTTGATAATGTTGGGGATCAAAAGTAGGTCTTGATGTAATGCCTAAAATCTCTCCTGTATTTGGATTCATGGCTAACATCATCAAATTATCTGGATCATACCTAGCGATGGCATTATCCGCTTCTCGTTCCATAATTTCTTGGACACGGGCATCAATCGTGAGTTCAATATCCATTCCTCTAGAAGCTGAGGCATAAATATCAGAAAAGCCGCTTAATGCCCGACCTTTAGCATCTGAAAAATATTCCCAAGCTCCGTTAGCTCCCATTAAATTATCGTTGTAAAGAGCCTCAAGCCCTGTTAATCCTTGATTATCAATTCCAGTAAACCCTAGAGTATGGGCTAACATATTCCCATAAGGATAATCTCGTTTTACATCATTGACTAGGTAGACCCCATTTAAATTGGCTTCTTGAATGGCCTGAACTTGCTCTAGAGATAGTTTTCGACCTTCTGGCTGAATTCTTTCGACCGCTCTTTGCTTGGTAATATGCTCTTTCGCATCCTCTACCGTCACCTCTAACACTTCAGCTAGTAATTGGGCCGTCTCATCAACATGGGTAACTTGCCTTGGAATCACAATGACAGAAGGGGCTACAATATTGTCCACAATCACTTCATGATTTCTATCATAAATGATGCCTCTTTGGCCCTCTATTGGTAAGTTACGTGTCCATTGCCAATCCGTTGCTCTTTTTGATATTTGCTCTGAGGATATAATTTGTAAATAACCTAATCTAATAATTAACGCAATAAAATAAACGGTGACACCTAAAAATAAAATTAGAATCCTTCTTTGAATGAGACCTGATTGCTTCACCCATTTTCCCCCCAATAATACCTAGTTTAATTAAACTTACGATTTGTCTCGTTCACTTATAACTCTTCTTTTAAAATGTGACAGATAATATAAAATTCTTCTTTTCAAAATAATCGATGCAGATGCAGTTTTTTATTTTTTCACACAAACAAAAAAAGATGACCTCTAAATTTTATGATGTCATCTTTTTAAATATACTATTTATTTTTTTCAAGCTAATTCATGCCTATTTCTTAAAATTACGAAACAATTCTACTATTATTACACCCTAACCGCTTCTTTGTTATTTA
>Ga0153980_1000156_pt1 | contig 36792 bp, 36 predicted proteins | sample TSGA064MetaG_FD_104722 | JGI IMG/M metagenome (GOLD analysis project Ga0153980, IMG submission 104722) | Attine ant fungus gardens microbial communities from Georgia, USA - TSGA064 MetaG | ecosystem: Host-associated > Fungi > Mycelium > Unclassified | place: USA: Georgia, Magnolia Springs State... | reverse complement strand
TAATTGCGTGCCCTAAAAGGTGCGCACAGGAGTGACGAATAATCTCAAGACCATCTTCATCTTTCGCGGTGATGATAGAGAGCGTCGCGTCGTTTTCAATTAAGTCACAGGCGTCGACCAGCTCGCCGTTGACACGACCCGCAATGGTGGCTTTCGCCAGACCGGGGCCAATATCCAAAGCGACGTCCATCGGGCTCACAGCATGATCAAAATGGCGTTGGCTGCCATCAGGAAGCGTAATTACAGGCATTTCATGTCCTTATTTGCAGTGGTGCCCCACACGAAAGAGCACATGCAAAATTGATTAATTTATTAATATTAGTAGTTTACACACGTTTATGAGCTTCACTCTGCTTAATGTGTACACCAGGATGTACAAAATCCAAAATGTACCCGCCATAAACTCCTAATACCGAGTCACCATGATACACGGCATCAACTTCTCATGAAAGCTGCAACAAAACTATGGGTATTGAATCAGAGTCTGAAATTTAACATGGAGAATTAAAAGAAAAGGTATTTGCGAGCAGCTTTCCAGATCGCAAACGAATCGGTTTACCACATCCCACCCCGCTGGCATCATCCATTCCGATAGTCATGTAAATTTCGGTGCGCACCTCTCTTTCATGATGAATCTCTATTCTTACTCCCTCGATCAGTCCTCCTGCGCGATGTCTATACTTTTAGTCTTACCGACTGGAGGTAGATTATGTGCGGACGATTTGCTCAATCACAAACCCGTGAAGAATACCTGGCTTATTTAGCCGAAGAGGCCGAGCGAGATATCGCCTATGACCCCGAACCAATCACCCGATAACGTGGTGCCAGGGACTAAAGTTTTGCTACTGAGCGTACGTAAGGCCAACGCCGTTCACGCGGCTATGTGCCGGGGGTGAGCGAAAAGCCGGTGCCCATATTCGCCCACGTTGAAATCTCCACGATAAGTCAGGTGTACAAACCTCTATGGCAACATGGCTCGATGTTTGCTAGGCTGACGACTGGTATAACTGAGTAAAATTAACCGATAGCCCCTACTCTTTTACCATTTTAATATGTCAAGAAATTATTTGCTTATCGTGTAAAACGAACATTTTGTGCTGATGAATTGATACCAATCCTTCTGAAAGGTACAGACATTTTATCATTAGTAGCGGGCTAAAGATTTTTGATAATTTCCTCGAATTTTAGATCATAAGTCTGCTAATCTCTGTTTAGACACCATAGCGAGGACTGAGATGCTTACAACTATCATTTACCGTAGTCATGCCCATAGTAGCATTTCAAGAACCTCAATCATGGAAATGATTGAGCTCGCAAATGCACATAATATCAAAAGTGATGTTACTGGAATTTTGATTTTTAATGGGATTCACTTTCTGCAATTACTGGAAGGACCTCAGGCCCAAGTTAACGAAATTTACAGTAGAATCTGTAGTGATACTCGTCACTTTAATATTGTTGAACTCTTAAATGACGTTGCACCTTTCAGGCGATTTGGTAATGCGGGCATGGAATTAATTGATATTGATTTACATAGCCATGAAGACTGCCTGAGGGCAATTCTGAACAGAGGGACTACACAACACCAACTGCTTTATAATGATAGAGCATTGCGTTTTTTTCGGACATTCATAGAGTCCATACAACAAGAAAAATACTATAAATTGCCGTCCACTACTGAATGGCTGTTTACCAGGGAACCTTTAATCCCTGAAAGTCCTTATATTGCTAGTTCCTTCATTATAAATCCAGTGGTAGATCCTCTCGCGAGAAAGGTCCATTCGTTCCAGTTCAGCAATCCCAAGACAACTGGTTTGTATGGAATGGACTTGTTACATCATGATCTTGAATCAAAGCGTGTTGCTCTTCTTGAAGCTGGTAGTTTCCTTCATTCTGAACAAAGGGTTTCTATAAGTCTATTACCATTGACTATAATCAAGATTAGTGATGCCCCTTGTATGCTGCTTAAGTATATTGAACAAAGCGATCTCATTCCTGAACAAATTATCATCGAATTCTTAGAAAAAGATTTGTTCGCCAATATTGATGACTTTTTATATGCGGTGCGAATACTTAAAAGCGCTGGTATAAGCGTTGCTATTAATGACTTTGGGTCTGGACATGCAGGCTTACTCCTCCTAACAAAATTCCAGCCTGAAAAAATTAAAATTCATGGTGAGCTAATAAGAAATATCCACAGGGATGGTGCGAAACAAGCTGTAGTTCAAAGCATAATCAGTTGCTGTGATACGCTCGAGATAAGAATATGCGCTACTGATATCGAGAAAGCTGAAGAATGGATGTGGCTGGAGTCAGCCGGTATCGCTTACTTCCAGGGGCCCCTTTTTTCAGGCTACTCAGATAATGGCTTGCCATTTGTAAGTTGGCCGGACCCTGCGGAGATTTAGGAATAGTAGAAAGTGGTGACGAATTTTAAGGCGTTTTACGGTCGTTGATTTTGAGGTCGATAAACGCCTTATTGATATTGACCTCCTATACCCGCGTTTCCCCGAGCCGTAAGCAGCGCGCGAATGGATGAGGCAGGATATAGGAGGGAAAGAGACGGAGGAGATAAATGCGGATGTTGCAGTGTCAGCAGACCATTTCACATGGCAACCTGTATCCCACGCGGTTGGTAACGTGAAGAATCAGGGGCCGGTCACTTGACCTTCAGCAGGTCGCTGTATCTCGTTGTATAGCGGGGTGATAGCATTTCTCGCTTCATCTGCCATGCGGTCTGCATTCCCTGCCCTGCAAAATAGAGCGTCCCCCTTCCGTCCTTTGCGTTAAGGTGGTCGAGAACTTCCATTAACTTTTCGCTGTTCTGCCGCGGTGCGTTGTCATCGAACAGATTCAGCTGTACAACGCCCTGACTGTAGAAATCGCCCAGCATTACCCCTGCTTTCTGATAACGATGCCCATCTTTCCAGATTGCATCGAGGCATTTCGTTGCCGCTTCGATGATATCGCGGCTATCCTGAGTTGGCGTTAGCAGTTTTACCGATGCACTATTACCGTAATATGGCTCGTTCAGTGCGAAGGGACTGGTTTTAACGAACGCTGAGATGAACCGGCAATACTGATGCTCGCCACGGAGTTTCTCCGCTGCGCGCGACGCATAGCTGCATATCGCCTGCCTCATCTCATGGTATTCCGTGATACGACCGCCGAACGAACGGCTGCACACGATTTCCTGTTTTACCGGCGCGAATTCCTCCAGACCGAGGCATGGCTCGCCGCGCAGTTCCCGCACTGTTCGCTCCAGTACCACATTAAAATGCTTACGGATAAACCTGATATCAGTATCAGCCAGCTGCAGCACAGTTTTAATCCCCATGGCTTCCAGCTTTTTACTGATACGGCGCCCAACGCCCCATACCTCATCAACTGGTAAGATCGCCATTAGCTTTCTCTGCCGCTCCAGGTTCGACAAATCAACCACACCTCCGGTCTGCCGCTGCCACTGTTTCGCTGCGTGATTTGCCAGCTTAGCCAGAGTTTTAGTCTGGGCTATGCCAACGCCTACAGTGAGGTGCGTCCTTCGTAGAACTGTCTCACGAATTTCCCGGCCAAAGTCGGTTAGGTCGCGGCAGTTACGAACTCCTGTCAGGTCGCAAAAAGCTTCATCGATGCTGTAAATTTCGCATCGTGGAGATAGCTCCTCCAGTGTCGTCATCACACGATTGGACATATCGGCATAGAGCTCATAGTTGCTACTAAACGCGATAATGCCGTGCCGGCGAAACAGATCCTTTTGTTTGAAGTACGGCTCACCCATTTTGACAAACGGCTTGGCTTCTGCGCTACGGGCAATCACACAACCATCATTATTGGAAAGGACGACCACTGGCCGCCCTTTCAGATCTGGTCTGAATACTGTTTCGCACGATGCGTAAAATGAGTTCACATCGCAAAGCGCAAACATCTCAGCCAGCCGATTTGATGATGAAAGTAACGACCCCGAACACGTCGAGAGTATCCTCGCTTCCTACGACTATCGGCGAATATGCAGGATTCATTGGGTTAAGCTGAACCCGCGGATGCAGCTGCAGCTTCTTAACGGTAAACTCCCCGTTCACAGCGGCAATCACGATATCGCCATGGACTGCGGTTCGTGAGCTATCCACGACCAGTAAATCTCCCTCCCCGATCCCGGCGTCCTTCATGCTATCGCCGGCAGCTTTGACAAAATACGTCGCGCTGGGGTGGTTAACTAACAACTCGTTCAGGTCAATACGTTGCTCAACATAATCCTGCGCTGGACTCGGAAAACCACATTGCACAAGGTCACTGAACAACGGAATCAGGATGATCTTACGTAACTCAACGGGCGTGTAAAACTGCATAATAAACTCGCTCACATAAATACTGCTTATATATACAGTAATTTCAACTCAGCGACATATCAATATAGGTTTTACCTATCAATTTTCGTTATTGCTGTAAGGTATTGATGTAATGATTGTGGATAGTCTTAAAAGGTTTTAATGACTTAACCGATTGATGGTTTTGCGAACAGTGCGAGGATAAAAATTTTCAGTCATGACACTGCCTCAATAGCAAATTGCTAACCAGCAGGCTTTTGCATACGGTTCGCAGGAGAGCAACCTTAACCAGCAGGAGGATTTTTATAAATGACCCAACAATACCGATGCAAAGAAACATGAGAAGGGGCCGTATGGCCCCTTTTCGTATTAGCTGAAGCTGCTACTACTGGTCCGGAATGCCATTGCTGTGATGTTCTCCACCCTGCAGCTATAGTCAAAATTGGCGTCATTTCCATGGGCCTCAACAAAGCAACTCACTTTGTTATTGTCCGCGTTGAGGTTAGCTGCAAATCGAAATTCCTGTGCAATGGTCCCTGTAAATCCGTTATCACCCATCATTTGGTATTTTCGAGTGACCTGCTGCCCTCCTACATTAAACACAACATCCACCGTGTAGCCATATTTTCTATCAATACCCGGCGACTCCATTAGCAACGTACAGCAAAGAACAACGGTCATTCCATAACCACGATTCTGATAGTAAATATTACGGCGCACCCTGTTGTTACGACGAAATGCCATATCATCGTAGCGACGGGCAATAGCAATATCCCCGATAAATTCCTGCGCCTCCAGCTTGCCCTTGAACGTACCACTGGTTGCTTCAATATGACCCGTGAACTTTCCGCTGTTTGCATGAACTTCCCCACGCACGACAACATTATTAAATTCGCTGGCTCCCGATTTAGTGATGCGCCAGCCCTCACTGCCCCCAACGTAGTTGTTTGACTGAATATCGCCAATCTTGGCGTTCTGGATCGAACCGTTCTTAATCCGGGCGGTATCAATGTACAGCTCGTTTCCTTCAGCAATCATCACCGGCACAGCAGTCTTGCTGTTGCGGTTAAACAGCGAGAAACGGTCGGCATAGAGGATCATGTCGCTTGTGGAACCATCGCTGCCCAGCACGATCCCGGCGCCTACCTTCTTCCCGTTATTTGATTCAACTTTGATGGAGTACATCGAGTTGACCTTGCCGTTTGTATCCGCCAGCGTCTGACCCTGGGCCTGTACGGTCGAGGATAACGTACCGACGGTACTGTTCAGGCTGGTCAGGCTGCTGGCTGTTGATTCGATTTTATCTTCAGCCTTCGTGACCCGCGTCGTCAGCGAACTGACCGCGCTGGCATCCGCTTTATTTCCGAGGCTGTTCTGCAGGCTGGTGAGCTGCTGCCCCTGCGAGGTAATTTTCCCCTCTGCGCTGGTCACGCGCGTTGTCAGCGAACTGATGGCTGCAGCGTTGACGGTATTGGCCACCTCATCGCTGACATCGATGCAGAATGCATCGTCCAGATACAGATAACCAGCAGACAGGCTGGAGCGCAGAGAGATGATCAGCTCTGCGTCTGCCGTCGGCTTATAGTCGCCGCTGATATAAGTCCATGCAGTACCGACGCTGGCCGGGATCGTAATATCTTTCAGCGGCCCTGAGCTATTGCGGATGCTGATTTTGGTATTGCTGGCATTGCTGATGGCCATATCGGCAGACCTGCGCACCCAGGCACCCACGCGGTACGTCTGGCCACCCGTCAGCTTCACCACCTGGTCACAGGCCGTTGAGCCGCTGGATGTCTTCGTGGCCTGAATGATGTATTTGCCGGACTTCGGGTTCTGCGCTGCCAGCGTGCTCCAGCCGGAGTTACTCCAGCCGTCAAAACCGCGTTCGAACGAGTTGTTCGCCAGCATGTTGCCGGGCATTGATTTTGCCGCGTCCGCATCCTGCTGGGTGGCCACAATGCTGTTATTCAGGGACGTAACGCTGCTGCCCTGGCTGCTCAGGGTTTTGCCCTGTTCTGTCACGGTGTTCTGCAGCGACTGCAGCGCACTCGCATCCGCCTTTTTGTTGACACTGGCATTCGTCGTCGACAGGTCGCTGGTCAGCTTCGTTATCGCGCTGTTCGCCGCCGTAATGTCTTTACCCTGCTGCGTCACCGTGTTCTGCAGGGTCTGAACGGCACTCGCGTCCGCCTTTTGGCTGACTGTGCTGTTTGTCGTCTTCAGCCCGTTTTCCAGCGCCGTCGTCCGGCTCCCGATGCTGGACAACGTATCGCCCTGCTGGGTGACTTTCGTGGTCAGGGAGTCAACCGCAGAGGCCGCCGCGTCTGCTGTGCCCTGCGCATTGTAAGCATCGGTGACATCGGTGATAACCAGGTCGTCGATATACAGGTTATAGCCTGGCGTATTGCTGCCGTTCGCTCCGCGCGTGGAGATCCAGACCACTGCGCGCGTCGCGCCTTTCGCTGTGGCTTTTGCATAGCCGGAAAATTTAACCCATTTGTCACGACCGGCCAGCGCTGATTCGCTGACATTCGCTGCCCCCAGCCATGAGTTCGCACCCGCATCATTCTGGACGTTGAGACCGACGACAGTGACCCAGCCGCTGGACGGGTTTTCTCCGGCAGGCATCATCGCCCAGAATTCAACCCTGAATACTGCCGTATCGCGAATGGCAAGGCGTGAGCCGATTAAATCATCGCTGTTGCCTGTCGTGTTCTGTGCGCGCGAAACGCGCATACATTTGCCGCCCGAGTAACTGACCCCGGTGACCACTCGCGCTGACCCACCCAGGTTGTGGTTTGCGTCGTAGGATTCAAACGTTCCGTCCAGCCACGGGTTTGAGCCTTTACGGGCATTAATATTCAGCGAGCTGTTCAGGCTGGTAATGCTGTCAGCCTGGCTGCTGATATCCTTTTCCGTCTGCGTTACCCGATTAGATAACGCGTTTAAGGCAGTGGCGTCGGCTTTCTTCGTCACGTTCGCGTTGGTGCCCGACAGGTCATTCTGCAGCTTTGTGATCGCCTGGCTCTGGCTGGCCAGCGTCTTGCCCTGCTCAGTAACCTTTGACGATAAATCATTCACGACACTGGCGTCGGCTTTACCCGCCACGCCATTTGATGAAAACACAACTACATGACGGATAAAAAGTCGTGCACTGGTGGAAGGCGCCCAGCCGCCCGCTGCAAACCGCAGATAGACGAAATTATCAGTAAAATCTGCTGGAATGGTCAGCTCCACGGTTTTCGTCTGCCAGCTGGTCGTTATCCCTTTTAACCATGATGTACTGGATACCACCCAGCTGGTGGGGTTATTCAGGTCAGAAATAACCCCAACGGAGTCAGAGGATATATTCGACATCGCCTCTGAGGATTTAAATTCAAACGTAACGGTTAATTTCGTATCTGGCTCAACCGGAATGCGGGTCTGGTTGGCTATACGAATGGAGCCTGTCGTCGTTCTCAGCGCCTTTTCCCAGGCATCATACGTAAACGCGGAGCCGGTGCCGGAATCCACCCATAGCGAAAGGTCCGATTCCATCCCCCCGTTAGCTATCAGACTGCCGGATATCAGCGATGCCTGAAGTTGCGTGATGCTGTTACTCTGGCTTGTCAGTTTCCCTTCGGCTTCGGTAACCCGGTTACTTAACGAGGTGACGGCTGACGCGTCGGCCTTCTTCGCGATGTTCTGGTTCGCGGTCGTCAGCCCGTTCTGCAGGCTGGTGATGCTGCTGCCCTGGCTGCTCAGGGTTTTGCCCTGTTCTGTCACGGTGCTCTGCAGCGACTGCAGCGCACTCGCGTCCGCCTTTTTGTTAACTGTGGCATTCGTCGTGGCCAGATCGTTCGTGAGTTTCGTGATGCTGCTGCTCTGACTCTCCAGCTTCCCTTCCGCGCTCGTTACCCGGTTGGTCAGATTACTGATGGCAGTGGCGCTGGCCGCAATACTGGTCTCATCAGTCACGTCAATAAGATAGAAATCATCAAAATACTGCTCACCCGTCGCCAGCAGTACCATAATGGAGACGTCAAGGACTGCCGTTTTCGTCGCCTTCCATGTGCCAGAAATTTCCTGCCAGACAGAGCCTGTCGGCAGCGTCGCGGGATTGAACTGCACCTCTTTCAGTGGTCCGCCGGATTCACCGATGCGCAGCTTGTTATTTCCGGCAGCGCCTGACGGCATTGTCGTGCCACCTGAAACTCGCGTGAACACACCTATTTTGTAGGTGCGATCCTTTATGAACGAAATCTTCTGAAGCAGCGAGACCACGTTACTGCCCGGCACCACCTTGAGGATTCGGGTGCCGTTGTACGGTGACAATGCCGTTATGACTGACGTCGCTGACTGCCAGCCAGTAAACGCAGCCTGGCCGCGCTCGAATGACCCGTTGGAAATCAGGTTGCCGGGTATCGCCCGGGAGGCATCCGCATCAGCAACAGCTTCATTGAGGCTGTTACTCAGCTGCGTCAGGCTGCTGCCCTGGCTTGTCAGCGTTTTGCCCTGCTCCGCCACGGTGTTTTGCAGCGTCTGCAGCGCACTCGCATCCGCCTTTTTGTTGACATTGGCATTCGTCGTCGACAGGTCGCTGGTCAGCTTCGTTATCGCGCTGTTCGCCGCCGTAATGTCTTTGCCCTGCTGCGTCACCGTGTTCTGCAGGGTCTGAACAGCGCTCGCGTCCGCCTTCTGGCTGACGGTGCTGTTTGTCGTCTTCAGCCCGTTTTCCAGCGCCGTCGTCCGGCTCCCGATGCTGGACAACGTATCGCCCTGCTGGGTGACTTTCGTGGTCAGGGTATCCACTGCTGACGCGGTGGCATCGGCGGTTTTCTGTGCGCGGTTCGCTGCGGTAACGTTGCGCAGATGCCAGTCTGCTGCATACCAGACCGTACCAAAGGGTGAACTCTGGTTAACCTGCAGGAAGGGGTGCAGGAAATTCGTGTCGGACGGCACCGTAAAACGCCATGTTGCACGCTTCCAGGCCGCCGTGGTTTTCGTGTTACCGCCAGAAAGCCTCGCTTTAACCCCTTCTGTCGCTGAGGTGCCGCTGGCGATATAGAGATTAAAATCGGCCTGACCGGCGCCGCAGGCTACCAGGGCCGACATCTCGAAGACATCACCCGGTGTGACAGCAATGTTGTTTATTTTTGGGACATGATCGCGGCCTGCCAGACGAACCACGTACGCAAACGGGCAATCCCCGGGCACGCCAGCAGCGCCGGATGATACGACGTCATACCCCATGCGGTCGTAAGAAGGATCAAATGCCGGGTTAGGTATATAGTCATCCCCGGCTGCTTTTGCGGCGCTAATTGAGCTGTTGAGGGAAGTGATATTGCTGTTCGCTGCAGTCAGACCACTTTCCGTCTTCTCCACTCGCCCGGTCAGTGACGTCAGCGCGCTCTGATCCGCCTTTTTACTCACATTCGAGTTCGTGGTGGTCAGGTCATTCTGCAGCTTTGTGATTGCCTGGCTCTGGCTGGCCAGCTTCCCTTCCGCTGAGTCAACGCGACTGGTCAGGTCAGTCACGGCAGAGGCATTTGCCTTCTTCGACACCCCGGTCGACGAAAAAACGTCGACTTTACGGATATACAGACGCGCACTGTTTGACGGTGCCCAGCCCCCGGCGGCAAACCGCAGATAGACATAATTCCCGGTAAAGTTTGCCGGAATGGTCAGCTCCACGGTTTTCGTCTGCCAGCTGGTCGTCACGCCACTCAGCCACGGGGATTCTGAGGATAGCCAGGCGACAGGATTGCCCAAATCAGTTATCACACCAACGGTATCAGACGATACGCTGTTCATCGTTTCCGATGTTTTGTACTCAAATGAGACGGTAAGCGTCAGCCCGGCCTCAGCGGGGATACGCGTCACGTTGGCAACCCGAACAGAGCCGGTTGTCGTTCTCAGCGCTTTTTCACCTGCATCATACGTGAATGCCGAGCCGGTACCGGAGTTCTCCCAGAACGACAGATCCACATCCATGCCGCCGTTACTAATCAGGCTCCCTTCAGCCAGGGTGTTTTTCAGCATCGTCAGCTGGCCAGACTGTGTGGTCAGGTTGCCTTCCGTCGCGGATACCCGGTTGGTTAACGCCGTGACCGCGCTCGCATCGGCCTTTTTACTGACGTTTGAATTGGTTGTCGTCAGGTCGTTCTGCAGTTTAGCGATCGCGCTGCCCTGGCTGGTCAGCGTTTTATCCTGCTGGCTGACGCTGGACTGCAGGCCCGTGATGGCGTTGCTGTTTGCGGCCACACCCGACTCTGTTTTACCGACGCGGTTAGACAGCGAGGTCAGCGAATTCCCCTGGCTGGTTAACGTGGTGCCCTGCTGTTCAACCTTTTGCGTGAGGGACTGCAGCGCGGTTGCCTCGGCTTTTTTACCCAGACTGGTTTCCAGCCCGCTGATTTTGCTGGCCTGTGCGCTTTGTGCGGTCGACAGGGAACTCAGCTCCTCCGCGACCGAGGATTTATTCTCGTTGAACTGCGTCTGCAGCGATTCCCGGGCTGTCACCTCTGCTTTATCAGCAGTGATACGGGCACTCATCTCCTGATACAGCAGGCCGGAACGCAGATCCGCCAGGCTGTTACTGTCCGTCGTTCCCCTTATCTGTGCCGCCAGCGTGGAGCGCTTCAGCGCTTCCGCTTCATCTGCCTGTGTCCGCGCCATCTCCTCATTACGCAGCGCCGCAGTACTGGCCGCCGGTGCCGGACGCCCGACCGATATCCAGTGGATCAGGAAATGGTTGTCAGCATTCTGCCCCTGAGCCAGATCCAGGCGAAAGCGGCGGACCGTACCGGATGCATTCCAGTTCACATCGGAGATGGCCACCACGCTGATACCATCGCCGTCAAACTCCTGCTCCGCGATACTCACCGAGCGGGCATCACTCCAGCCGGTTTCCTCTGTACCAATCCAGTAAAGCCGCCCTTTCCATGCCGGATTACCCACGCGTTTAATACGCAGCATGACGGTGCGATAGGAGGAAGCCGGAATAGTGTGCCCGTTGGGCGAACGGCAGGAGGCGGTGCTGTTCAGTGCTTTCAGCCAGCCGTCGTCCGTGATTTGCATCGGCACCTGACCGGCATCGTCCTCGGTCCACCCCTCATTGTCTTTATCGAAGTACCAGATACTGAACGAATCAAACTGCTGCCCGCTACCGGCGGAAATTTCAGAAATCTGACGGGCCAGTGACTCGTCGCCGTCCTGAATAATCGTTTGCAGATTATCAATGGCGGCCACGCGCTCGTTTTTTTCATTCAGCAGCTGGTCTGCCGCCTGCGCCGCTTTCGCGTTGACGTCCGCAATGCGGTCGGCAGTCTCCTGTTTTACCGCTTTGTCCCAGCCTGTATTCGCCTGGGCGATGGACTGTTTCAGACTGTTTTCAACCGCCTGCAGCTGGGATTTTAACGCAGCATCCCCCTCGGTCAGGGTTTTGTTAACGTCAGCGATCTGCTGGTCAACGGAGGCATTAATCTCGCTCACGGCATCGGTGATGCTCTTGTTGACTGCCGTGATATTGTCACTGAGCGTCTGATTTACGCTGTTGATATTCTCCGTTATCGTCTTGTTGACGGACTCTATCTGCCCGTCAACCTGCTGCGTGACTTCTTCACGAATAGCATCGGCGGTATCCAGCAGCTCCTTATGAGTCTCCTCAATATCCCGCTGGACTTCCTGCCAGGCGTCCGTGTCCTTGATCGCATCAGTCAGCTTGTCGTAATACTCACCGATATCGTCGCTGGCCATCCCCTGCACCCAGGCCGTCCACGGACTTTCATTGCCGATACGGTCAACGATCCGCGCGCGGTACCAGAACATCGCCGCAATCTGCAGGCCCAACTGCTGATAGGTTTTGCCCGGATACGCCACATCAGACAGCGCCATCGCCCCGTTGCCGTTGGGATTAGGACTGTACTGCAGCTCGGTTTTCTGCGTATCGCCACTCCCCTCCGGGAACTCCCAGTTCAGCTGCACGCCATGCAGCAGGGAAGTGGTGGTCAGCGCCAGCGGTTCCGACGGCAAACCGATTTTTCCGGTCAGCGTTTTCTCTTCTGAGTATGCCCAGCCGCTGGAGACCTCTGCAGCGTTGATCGCCCGGACACGGGCCAGATAACGACCGGCGTAAATGCCGCTGACCTCGAACGAGGTGGTCGAACTGCGCGGCACGTTAATCCAGTTACCGTCATTACGTCGCCACTGCGCTTCATACGAAATCGCATCTTTCACCGCATTCCAGTGCACCTGCATCGTTTCGACGCTGATGCCCTGATTCACCACAGAATACGAGCTGATAACGATGCTTTCCGGCGGCTGCTGACTCCCTGGAGGGATAACGCTTATCGGGCGCTGGTCGATGATCGCGCCGGTATCGATACGCGGGAATTTGTCCGGATCGTGGGCCACGCCAGTAATTGTATACGTGGCGTTGTTGTTGTCCTTTACCCCAATAACACGATACTGCTGTGTATACAGATCGTCGGACTCAATAACCCAGACGCATTCTGCTTCCGGCGTCTCACTGTACGCCGTAGTGACTGTTATCTGCCGTCGACCGTTCACTGACTGAATGGACCGGGCCTGGGAAATCCCGGACGGAAGATTAAGCTGTAGTCGGTCCCCGGCTTTTGCATCGACATCACGATCGAGCGTAATAACCCGGCCATTAACCGCGCTGATACGCCCGCCATTCACACGTCCGGCCAGCAACTCATCGGCAAGGCCGATGATATAACCCGGCTGCGGGATTTTGCCATCGAGACCAACATCAATCTCAACCATCCGGTCTTTGTTGTTTGTCAGAATGCCCCACAGCCCTTTCCTGTGGGCTTCGCTCTGCCGGGTACACCCGATGGCCGTCACTTCGAGCTGGTTAAAGCTGTAGCGGGAAACCAGCTCCGGAACAAACGCCGGTTCCATCGCATCAGCATACGCGTTCGCCGGATCAGACCAGGATACGAGCGCGTTAGTGTAGCGAGCCTTGCTGGTGCTGCTCGAATAGCGCGGTTTACCAATGATATTCGCCCGCGTATAGTTGAAATCGACATCACGCGGCATATCCGCCTGCACAACAATCTGCTCACCGCTCCAGCAGGTCATTCCCCGGAAAATAGCCGCAAAGTCACGCAGCACGGTGTAGGCATCGTTGCGTTCCTGCACGTAGACGTTACAGAGATAGCGAGGCTCCATGCCGTCGCCGCCCTTACCATCCGGAACCAGCTGATCGCAGTACTGTGCGATCTGGTACAACGTCCATTTAGAAATATTGGCGCTGGTCAGGCGGTTGCCGAGGCCAAACCGGTCTGAAACAACGATATCGTAATAAATCCATGCCGGGTTATCCGTCCATGCCCACTTAAAGCCACCTGTCCAGGTGCCGGTATACTCACGGGTTTCTGGATTATAGTTATCCGGAACGCGGATCACGCGCCCGCGTGGCTCACAGGAAATTTGCGGGATGGAACCATTAAACTGGCTGGAGTCGAACTCGATATAGAGCAGCGCGGTATGCGGATAGCGCAGCTTCGCGTCGATTACCTCTGTGTAGCTCTGCAGCGTCATCACATCGCCGATTTTGACGCTGTTGGCGTCCGGCGAGACTTTCCGCAGTCGCAAAGTCCAGGTACTCCCCGCCTGCGGAAGGTCGATGCGGTGGCTGCGCTCATAGCCGGAAGTGGTTTTCCCGGTCACCGCCGTTTCCAGCACGGTCTGCCATGCACCGCCATCGGTCTGTAAATCGATGGCGTATTTAACGGTATTCCCCACGACATCGCCGTCATCTTCCTGTTTCATCAGTGAAGGCCATTTCAGGCGGACGCGAACGGCGGAAAGCTGGGTATTGGTATACGTATGGCTCCAGGCGGTTTCACTGGATATTTCTGTTCCGACACTGATTTCATTTTCAGTACCCGGAATACCCTGAATATATTTTTGGGCCTGTGTTCCGGGACGAAATTCCCAGGCCACGCCGGAAAAGTTCTCTGACCCGTCGGCATTTAATAGCGGGGTACCATCGAGATAAATATCCTTGCCCGTCAATTCACCTGCAAATTCGCCCTCACCCAGCGCGATGAGAATTTTGGCTTTTGCTACGGACTGTAAATCATCCGGCTGTTCTGTCGGCGTGCGCTGGCTTGAGCTGCCACCTTTGCGCCCTTTGATTATGTTATTTGCCATATTACGCCCATAAAAAAAGCCACCGCAAGGTGGCCTGTACTGGAGGGTGTTATTTACTAAAACATCTATTGCTGGTCTTCGACATAAATTCCGGCGGAAATAATCGCGCCGCCAATTCGCCGCTTACCATAAAGCAAACCAACGGGATAACCCTGTGAGGCGGTATTTGTTACACCGCCAAAGGCATAGCTGGCTTTATTCTCGGGAGATTCTCTGCGGGCTAGACCTCCGGGCTGAGGGGAAAGCATCTGGACGACGCCGCCTAGCATCATGGCTGCGCCGCTGGTCATAAGGCTTGCAGCCAGTGGAGAAGCCGTCCCGCCCGAAACATACGTCATTACCGCGCCCACAACGACCAGCACTGCGCCAAGAATCGTTTGAAGAATCCCGGCCTTTTTACTACCAATAACTATAGGAACGATGCGGATGACTTCTCCTGTAGCAGGAAATCCCAAATCATCCTTACCAATATTCTTTTTGCCCCTGAAAACTGCAAAAGTCAGTCCCTGTTCCTTACTGTTAATCATGAATTTTTCGAACCCAGGAATGGTCGCTGCTAGCGCCACGCTTGCTTCATGAATTGTGCTAATTAAACGATAGTGGAGCCTGCCAAAGGTTTTTCCCAAAACGCCAGAAAGCTCTATCCGTGTCATGGTTTCTTGCATATATTATCCTTGCCATTCAATTAAAATAACACTGTCTCTCCCACTCCTTATTAAAGGAAGTGATGCCTTCATCTATTGCAGAAAAATTGACAGAAAATATGTAGCGAGATTCCCCAGTGTAACCACCAAAACTATTTTTAGCGTTGACATAACCACAGATGGCACCATTTCCCCCAATAAATTCACCAGAAAATTTAGCTGAAGAAGGATCTTTGAGCTTCACTTTTATGTGCTCTCTGGCGTTAAGGATATCATTAAGTTGTTGCCGCTCTTCTTCCTTCGCTTTTCTAGTAATTTCATTTTTCATGTCATCCCTCTGTTTTCTTAATGCATAAGCGTCTCCAAATATTGGAGACTGCGCATTAGTGAGAAACAAAAAAATTAAACATGCTAAGATAGAACTCAACCCTAGGAAACCTTCTCCGCCATGATTCTTGTCTACAAAAACAAATACAGTCATTATCGTTGGGATTAGAAAAACAAAAGATATCGGTACTCTGTAAGCATAAAAGCAAGTTATAAGAAAAAATAATATGGCCGTAATTAGTATTATTCTCTCAACAAGGAACTTTAGTTGACTACCGTCATTGTTTTTTTGAGACGTGCTGCATCGAATCTCCTTACTAGAGCTTTTGCAAGATGCGTGTTTCACTACTACATATTCACCTACCATTCCTGTGTTAACAACTATACCGTCAGCAATCATCTTATCTACAATTTCATCAAGAGTATCAGGAGGGATGCGCAAGGATTTGGATATATAATCAAAATGCACACTCCCTTCCATTTTATTAACGAAATTTACAACTTTATTATATAACTGCTCGGTGATGGCCTCATTCATTCGCATGCTCCTGTATATTGAGTTAGGAGCATGATATACAGACACCTTAAAGTAGTGAATGATATCTAACGATTTTCATCGTTCTGTCTAACCAGTATCCACCATATGGCACACGCTGGCTGAGGTGGCCATAGAGATGGTGCAGCAGCATGTTCCCTTCCAGCAGAATCCCGGCATGGTTCCACTTATCGGCCTGCACCTGCATGATGACCATATCGCCCGGCTGCGGCGGGCCATCAAATTCACGGAACCCGCATTCGTACCAGCAATCATGGTAGAAATTATCCGGATAATCGTTTTCCCACCAGTGATAGTCGACACGGTAGTCATGCAGCTCGATGCCGTGGGTCTGCCGAAAATAACTCATCACCAGCCCCCAACAGTCGTAATGGCCAAGCACGAACGGTCGCTCGATGAGCGGCAACTCACCCCTTGGATGGATGGTGCGGAGATCGCCTTCCGGCCAACTAATGATATGCCAGGGGAGCAGCATGGCATCACACTGCGCTTTATCCAGTTCGCTGGGCTGAGTGGTCGCATCCGGATGGCTGTGAACAATACCGATGACCACACCCCAATCTTCTACCTCTGCGTAATCTTCTGGAGCCAGGACGAAATTATCAATCGACTCGCTGGCCAGGTTCCTGCAGGGGAAATACCGCTCAACACGGCCCTTCTGAGCAAGCAGCCCGCAGGCCTCGCGCGGGTACTCAGACGCAGCATGCGCCTGAATGGCTTTAATCGTTTTCTGGCGCATATCAGCTCCTTATCAACGACGTGCCAGGGAACCCCCCGAACGGTAGCTCGTTGTTTTCACCAAAGCGCAATTTGCACGCCGAGAGCGTCCCATTGCAGACGTCCTTCGAAGGGTCATCGACCGGTTTGTTGTTCTTATCGAAATATTTTGTCCCGGCATAATCACAACCATCGCCGCTGCGGTACTGGTTGCGAGTACACCAGGTGCAAATCGAGTGGTATTGCCGGGTAGGAATCATTAGCCCCTGCAGGTCCAGCGGGCTTGATAGGGTGAACTCCACCGCTTCGTCGGTTTCAAGATTTTTGGCATCGATAAAATACAACTGACGCTTTTCCTGCGTCGGGTCTGCGGACGCGTTTCCCTCCGTGAAGTTTCGCGCATCGAGATACTGCTTTTGAGTCTCATGTATCGTGATCCGCGCCTGCGCCATGTCGTCGTAATACAGGCACAGCGCTGTAATTGATCCGTCGATATTGCCCACCCGCAGCGTTGGTTGCGCATCGCTCCCCGAGGTGCTGGATTCAATCCCTTCCAGCTCGCACGGCCAGGCTTTATATTCGGTACCCTGCCACCAGATGCTTTTCGCTGGCAGCTTTGATTCATCGCCACCGGCAGCGATAATTTCCTCGGCTGAATGTGGGACGTTATAACCGTGAAAATATAAGACTTCGCCCATATTGAAGGAACGACCGTCTATTTCAAATAACCGGATTTGATCACCCGGCTCCAGCTTCTGATAATCTGAATTAAGACTCATGGTTTAAATCCCTGAATAAAAGTGGCTGAAAGTGAATAATTCCCCCCGCCCATCGGCACGGGCTTATATTGTTCACAACGGAATAGCCCCGCATCTTCAAGCGGCGGAGTCCACTGAAACGACTTTGTACCTGCATGCCGGTCCAGGAACTGTTTTATCGGTCGGATATACTCCTCAGTACCGACAAAACTCAGCTCCCATTCCTGTGACCGGGTATTTAATCCGTCCCCTGAAACCTGCGTATACCCGTCACCAAATTCCGCCTTTCTGGTGCGAAACTTCACTGTTTGCGTTGGGTTTACCCGGGGACTCCAGGTGAATATCTCGATGGCCATTAGCGTTGTCCTCTTACGGCGCTCCAGATAGCGCCACCCGGGCGCATATCCTTCGCCTGCAGCTCACGATATTTTTTCTCGACGAACGACCCAATCTGCTGGCCAAACTCTTCAAACCCTGACGTGCTGTCAGTCGAGGTTTTGTCGCCAGAAATGGTGATCCAGACTTTTGGCCCTTCAACAGACGCTGAGGGCTGGCCGGATGCTGTCGCCCGGATGCCTGAAAACTCATCCGCGGCACGCGGCGCAGGTATCATCGGAGCAGCCCCCATTCCGGTGATCCCCTCTGCGCTTGTGCTGAAACCTGTTCCGACAAGTCTTTGAATCGTGGTCAGAAGTGACTGTGTCGCCATATCAATCAGCCCCTTAATGACCGACAGGGCCGGGCCGGAGGACTGTTCACCAATGGCACGGACGCCCAGCGAACCATCAGTCCCTCGGGTCAGTGGCATAATGGCCTCCGGACCAGCCTCACCAAATACCCCCGCGCCTTTGGCAAAGGCGAAGAACTGCGGGGTGTCGTGGATCTGGTTGCTGTAGGCACTTAATGAAGGGGAATCGTAGACGCCACCTTTTGCGTTGAATTCCACCGTGGCTGCAGCGGCTTCATACGATCCGGACGGCGTATTTCCACCTCCTGCCGCACCTGCACTTCCTCCGATCGCACCGCCAAAAGCAGAACCGACCATGCCAAAAATACTCTGCAGTGCACTGGAAAGCGCGATACGCGTGGCAATTTGCGCCAAATCTGAAAGGATTGAAATAGTAAAGCTTTTGAAGCTTCCTTTACCGGTTATGGCAAAGGAAGCGAGGGAGCTTGCCATGCTGTCAAAGGCACTCGTGGTAAAGCTGGCTATCTGGCTGTTTGCATCCCGCGCATTATCTGTCCAGTTCTTCGCCCCACGCCTGAATCCCGCACTGTAATCCTGTTCTGCTCTCAGACGATCCTGCACGCTTTGCTCGGTAATCTGCAGTTCCTGCTGCTTTATCCGCACCAGATCGGCCAGACGGGCCTGATATTCAGCCGATGTGGTATCGGTAAAATCTTTCTCCAGCGCAATGCGCCGCTGATTAAAGCGGTTAATAATGGCGTTACGGGCTTCTGCGTCGCTAGCTTCCTGTTCGGAAAGGTTGTACTTCTCCAGATTCAGAGCAGCTTCGCGCTGCATAGCCTGAGCCTCTTCAGCCCACTTACGGCTTTCAGCCTGATATTTCAGCGAGGTTTTTCGCAAGACGGCTTCTTTTTCAAGCTGAATATTCGACTGCAGTTGCGCCCGGATCTGGTCCTGCATATTCACCAGGCTTTGCTGGCTTTTGGTCAGGTTTTCACCCTTCAGCCCGGAGAGTTTTTCATTAAAGGCGACCAGCTGTCGTTCGGATTCTGTCAACGTATCAGTGGTCTGCGCCTGTTCTTTCAGTACTGCGTTTCGTTGCAGTGCCTGCTCCAGCATTCGCTGCCCTTCAGTCTCGCCGCTACCAGACTTTTTGGGTTTATCTTTCTTCGTGGCCTTGTCGTATTCATCATTAATCCCTTTCAGGATCCGCTGATACTCCTGCGAGCCGGATGCGTAAATGCTGTTATTGAGTTTTTTTATCGCTGCAGCACGCTTTTCTGCTGCGGTACTCCCGGCATCCATGTAGCTCTTCAGCCCGGCAGCGTTTTTTATACGGTCACTTTGTGCCTCGGCGTATCCTGCTTTGCTTGTAGCGATAAAGCGGCGTGTCTTTTCGTCAAACTCTTTCTGGTCTTTAGTGAGGAGATCGGTCAAAGCAATGGTTTCACCAAGACTTCCGAGTATCCCCCACTCACGCCCAAGATTTTTTAACTTATCAAGATAAGTTTCCGCATGTGCCGCCAGCTCTTTCAGCTTAACGCTTTCCGCATCAAGAGCTTGTTCCATGATGAGCTGCGTTGCTTTCGCTGTTTCCCCTTTATTCGTCAGGCTGATAACCTGTGCGACAATGGATTCATTCAGCGAAATGCCCTGGGCTGTCAGCTGGGCCATCGCATTAAGCGGGTCTCCCTTCAGGGCAGATATTTTGCTGACCAGATCCTCAGCGTTCCCACCGGCTTCAGCGTAGGCTGTCGCAATAGATGCAACTTCATGCAGCAATGCACCACTGAAACCACCGTTTGCCGTAGCGACCACAGCAGAAAGGGAATGTTCTGTACCACCAAGCTGAGCATTGAGGCTTCTCAGTTCAGTGAGAGATAACTGAGCTGACGTTCTCGTTCCGAGTAGCGCCGCATTCAGTTTTTTTGTTTGCTCCTCGGATTTTTTAAACTCGCTGTAAATCATTGAGCCACCGGCAGCAAGCACCGACAGGCCAATACCAACAGGTCCACCCAGCAGACTCATCGCCGAACTAAGCGCCCGGCTGCTGGTCGCTGCAATACGCTGGGTCACAGTAAGCTGGGTATTTGCCGCAGCAGCAGCTTCTGTTGCTGCTGTTAGTGCCGCCTTTCCACCTGTTTCGGCGGCATCAGCGGTCACAACAACCGCTTTGGCGGCTTTTAATTTTTCAAGCCCGCTGGCCTCAAGACGGTTCGCTTCAATGATGGCCCGCTCATTCTTCAGGTGTTCATCCTGATAGCTGACATTCAGCCCGTACAGCTTATTAACTTCGGTTTGTTTCGCGTAATACTCGTCCAACGCAATCGCCTGCTCACGCTGGGCCTGCGCTGCAGCTATCGTCTTTTCAGCGATAGCAGCTTTATTCAGCGCAGACTGCCTTTCGGCCTGTGCCGCCGCAATTTGTGCCTTTGCCGCCGACTCCAGTTCGGCAGCTGCCTGACGGGCTGCATCCTGCTGTGTCTTCCAGCCTCCTGCCGAACTGTCAAGTCGCCCCTTTAAGGTATGAACGGCGGGGATAAGTGCATTAATTATGCTGCTGCTGGCGACATTACTCCCGGCTGCAACTTCATGAAGCACGAAGTTCAGTTGGCCAGCACCTCGGGTGGCACCGGCAAACTGATCATCATTAGCACCCTGCACGCCGATTTTTTTTGCGGCCTCGACGGTTTTGGCTATCGCTGTTGTCAGCTCGTTAGCCTGTGCTGTCGCCTGCTGATTAAATTTTTTACTGGCCTGCCCTGCGTTCTGATATGCCTCGGTAATTTGCGACCGGAATGCAGCTGAATTCAGATGCAGGGCAACCGATAAGCTGGCTACATCACTCATTGTCCTAGAATCCTCATAACATCAGCACACTGCTGGTCAGCAAGAGAAGGGGAATGGCTGGCAGTGGTTTCTGGAGCGGAAAGATGAACAGCTTCACCACCGCTCAGGGAGAACCAGGCCTGCCAGTAAAGAAGAATATCTGCAGGAAGACTGGCAATTTTTCGTGGGTCATACTCCCCCATGCGAGCGGCAAGCGAAAAAACCGCCATAAGCCAGGGGGAGTTCATTAGTTTTTTTGTGCTTCCTCCAGCGTACCGTAGCTAAAACGCTGGACCTTGCTCATCGCCTCGGTTATCGATGCATAGGAGCGTGATTTCATCAGTTCCAGCGGAGAAGGCAGGTTCTGCAGGGGAAGGCCATTTTCGTCGACCAGAGCGCTCAGGACCAGCCCTGCAGCTTCCAGCATCAGCCCTCGCGTATTATCGGGACCGGTCAGCTGTGATGCTTTATCTTCAAACTCTGACATCTCAAAGGCGGTAAGACGCCTGATATGGAATTCGCTGCCAAACAATTGGACAGGAACTGCATCACTGTCAGGGGCCAGAAGGCGGGATTTAACGTCATCTTTCATTAGTTACTCTCCATAAAATAGCCACCCGGAGGTGGCTGTCACTTAAATAATGATGTGGTTATGCCCCGCTGCTGTTGGCAGTGCCCCAGGTGATTTTGTTCTGCTTTCCCTGCACGGTGATCTGAATGACCTCACTCGCCGGAGCGGTGATTTCGTTCATCTGCCAGCCGGACAGCGCCAGCAACATCGTCGCCGTCCGCTTGTTCGGTAGTTCAACATACAGCTGGATAGTTTCTCGGGCTTCCGCTGCGTTAAGCAGAGCGGCAAAATCCGTATTGCTCGGATCATCAATAAAACCCAGCGACTTTTCAGGCCCGTCAGGCAGATCACTGATGGATTGTTTCTGCTTATCAAGCAGCGTAGTGCAGTCGACAAAACCTCCAGTCTGCCCCATTGCGCCCAGCGCTTTACAGTTAACCAGCGGCTTCAGAGCCGATGCTGCAGCGCCGGGTTCCCCGTATTTTACGATGGTGCCGGCAGGCAACATCGCATATTCAGGCGAACTCTTATCAGCCATAGTTTTCTCTCTTTTTTATGAATGGTAGCGAACACTACCTGTTTTGAATGCCGTTGCGGATTTCGACCGCCAGGATGCGTAGAACCTTCTGGACGTTGTGATCCAGCGCCGGTCGGATGAATGGTTGAGCCACCTGTTTAACGGTGCCAAACTCCTGCGCAAGTGCTTTCATATGATGCTTTTTACTCGGTCCGACCCGGAGTGTGACAACGGTACTGCGGTACTTAGCTGATCCCTTCCTTGAGCTGATTTTTACACTGTCGCGCATATGAGGGCCGGGACTTTCCTTGTCAAAGCCAGCATGCTGCTTCATATCCTCCTGGACAACCTTTAACGCCTCACGACCGGCATCCCGTAACACCTTCGTCGCGACCTTTTCCCCCAAAGCGGTTAACTGCCGTTCCAGCTCATCCAGCCCTTTCACTTCCATTCGGATCATGATGAGTCCTCCACGTAGTGAATGATGAAATCACGAATCATGCGGTACTGGATGCTGCGGTTCGTCAGCGTCGTTTTATCCTGTTGAATGCCACCACGCTCAACATACTGGACCGGGACACCATCCAGCTGGCCATGAACGATTGACTTCCATTCCGACCAGATTTTTTTATCCAGCTGCAGCAGTGAGGTGTAATCATCAACGCGGTACAGATTCACCTGGATACGGGCCGATACGATCCCCGTCCGCAATGTTCCCGAGTACATTTCCGGGTCAGAGATACGCTGAAAGGTCACCCCTTCCTGGACCGTGTCCGGCAGTAAAAGCGGGTACGCATCCATGCCGGTGATGCGCTCCAGCTCATTTTTAATCGCCAGTTCTATCATGCCGCCCGTCTGCCTCCCCGGTAATGATGGTTTGGTCCGTTTTTCGGTCGATATTTCGGACTGTATAAACCAGGTCTTTTGTCTTGATTTTCCAGTCGATATCGACCACCACGCCCGGATAGACGGTAAACAAACAGGTTTCCATAACCTGCTGTTGGTCCATCGTGCGGACTTTTCTACCCGATACCAGTTCCCGCTTTGCCCAGGCCTTTCCCGATTCAACTAACTTTTCCGGCAGCGGTTCGCCCAACGGTCCACGACCGGACTGAAGATAGCCAATCGTAATGCGGCAGTTCATATCTCCCGGTTTCAGGCTCATACGGTATGCTCCTGAATAGGGAAAAGGAGATACTTCACTGCTGCGGTTTCCAGCCATTGCCCTGTGTGGCCATTCAGGTATGCATCACTGACCAGATACTGCACGGCCAGCCTGATATCCTCATCTGCCACGAATCCACGGACGGTATCAGGGAGCGCTTGCAGCGCCTCATCACTGGTGACCAGCTTGCAGTTGTAATCACGCTCGATGCTTCGCTGTGCGGCGTTAACCATTCTCGTGAGCATGGCGTCGTGCTCAGTGAAATCCAGCTCCAGGCGAAGCTGGGTTTTCACATCATCCAATGTCAGTATCAAAATCACTTTCTCCCTTGCGGGGGGCCATCGCTTTCTTTGCGTCTTCCGGCCATACCGCGATATGACGTTCGACCAACTCTTCAGCATGGACTGCATCAAAGCAGGCCGTATCGCCGCGCGAATATCGATGATGAGGGCCTAAGAAAACGACGGCCTTACGCCCCGAAGTGTTCGCTCCGACCACAATTTGGTCAGCAGTGTTTTCTGAACCTTCGACATCCGAACCGTCTTCGGTCGCCGCTGGTTTGGTCGATTTACCTGCCATGTTATTTCTCCAGGAATAGAAAAAGCCCGCTGTTGCGGGCCAGAGGTGGTTGAGTGTTTTCTTCTGTGCGACCGTGGTCGCACAAAATGCCGGGTCGGTTAAAACAGTACTTTAGTCCCGAGTACAAGCCCTTCAGGATGGCGGAAGCCAATGTCGTGTTCAGTAATCACGCGGATCAGAGACTGGTTGCGGGAGAACGCAGACACCAGATTGCCATCGGCGTCGATATAAGAGGCCTCTTTCGAGAAATCGACCTTCATATTGCCGTCTTCACCAATAACCACGTCATTGAAGTCGGCAAAGTAGATCTCGGACTCCTTACCGCCGGTACCCAGATTGGCAGGAATAGCGCTGGTACGCTGAATCGGGTAGCCCTTCAGCATGCTCTGTGGCCCTTGGGACATTTCCGGATAGACTTTGTTACCGTTGCCATCACGCAGGCCGTACAGCTTCATGTAAGTACGGTTGGACATGCCCCAGCCGCAGCTGATCATGTTGCTGTTACCGTCCATTGCCATCAGGATGATCTTATCGAGATACTCATCAATCGTGTTCAGATTGATTTCGGTAGCTTCCCACGGCAGCAGGCGGTTCCATTCGGTTGCCCGCGCCTTCATACCCGTCGGCGTATCGCCGGTACCGTCATCACGCATGAACGCCTTATCTTCGCGAACAGAAATGGCGGTCAGAATATCTTGCAGGACCAGTTGCTCAACGTTAAACCCGGCACGCCCAATCAGCTGGTTAGAGATTGGCACCATCGCAATCATGGTTTTTGCCGTCAGTTTCACATCATCAAAGCGCGCTTCCGACACTTTGGCATCTTTGTTTTCGCCGGTATAACTTGCCGTTGCACCACCGGCCAGGCGCGGCAGCGCCATATTGCCATTAGGCAACGGAATGGAGCGGGCACCCAGCTTACGGATGATGGTACGGTCACGCAGTAGCTCAATCACTTCGCTGTGCAGGTTCTGCGGGATGAGAACTCCGCCAGATGATGCGGCAGTGGAGATGGCCATCGATACAGATGGGTCATTCAGTTCTTCTGCGGCAAACGTTGCCGCGTCCTGCAGATTGCCCGCCCCCGCTGCAACGGCCATGACAAGACGAGTCATCCCGGCACCGGTATATTGCTTCGGCTCCTGCTTCACAACAATTCCCGGAGCCTGCTGTGTAGCTTTAACTGGTTTCGCAACCACCGCTGCGGCACGTTCAGCAGCTTCCAGTCGTTCCATTTTGGCGCTGATATCGCTGAACTGCTGCTGCAGACCAGCAAACTCTGTCAGCTGCTCCGCTGTCAGAGTACCGCCATTCGCTTCAATCGTGGCCAGCGCCTGGACTTGTTCGTTAATACCCGCACGCTGACGACGCAATTCTTCAATCTGTGGCATTTTATTTCTCTCTTTTTAGGTATAAAAAAAGCAGCCCGGAGGCTGCTTTCTGGTGGTGACGCGCTTGCGTCGGGTTACATTCTGGTTTGCAGGTCCATCGCTGCCGCCTGCAGCTTGATGGAACCGGCTTTTTGAGGCGTTTTGTACTTCGCCGCAATAGCATTGATCGCCGACTGAGGGTCTGAAACTTCATCGGCCAGACCGGCAGAAATAGCACCGGCACCGAAAAAAGTCCCTGCCTGTGTGCCAATAACGGCCTGTAAATCTAAATCTCGATATTCAGCAACCGAAGTCGTGAATGTCTGGTACATATCGTCAAGTATCTTGTCGTACATTGCGAGAGAGGCTTCACTCAGTGGCTCATGAGAAGTACCGTTATTTTTGTTATCTCCACGATACATGGAGGTAAATTTTACACCGATATTCTCTTCCATTTTCGATGTATCCAGGTGTTCCATTATCACCCCGATAGACCCCACGCCGCTGGTCTGGCTAATAACGATTTTATTGCAGGCAGAGGCAATAAAATAAGCCGCTGAAAACGCGTTGAAGTTAACAATCGCGGTAATGGATTTCGTCTCTCGCGACTGATAGATGTAATCTGCCAGTTCTTTACACCCGGAGGCGTAACCCCCACCGGAATTTATATCCAGCACGATTTCGCTGATGGATGAATCGTTTAACGCCGCGTGCAACTGACTGCGAATACGCTCATAGCTGGTTAGCTCCGTACAGGCTTGCGTTATTTGTCCCCGACGCGGCACCAGTAATCCATGTACAGGAATAACAGCCACGCCACCGGCTGGCTGGACCTGCTCAGGAGTCGGGGTGCCATCCGGATTGAGTGCCATCGTGAAAACCGGGTCCGTCACTGTTCCCTGAATGCGCGGGAGCAACACGGCCTTTACGGCATCCATCGTTTGCTGCGTGACGTAATGCGGGACGCCAAACACTTGGGCGGTAAGATGCGGCAGATTTAGGTTTGTGATATTCATGAGTTTTGCCTATAAAAAAACCCGCTTTCGCGGGTTTAATAGATATCGGAGGTGAGGCGCTTATTCTATAGAGGTAGATTGTCGTCCTGTGAGAGTGAACTCTACATTCACATCGTCGAAGCCCCTCGAATCTTTCCTGGGAAAGTCCATTTCTTTGCAAAACATTTTGAAGCCAAGCTGAGCAAAGTTTTTTTCCTGTTCTGCTGGAAAATATTCGGAGAAAGATACAGCAAGGCACTCGTGATTTTTGAACTTCGTCCGCTCGACGGGCCATCCTACACTCTTGCAACGCCGGGTGAGATCTTCTTCATCGGCACCCAGCAGAAATACTCTAAATGCCACCTGGCTGTATGTTCTAATACTGCCAGTCGGCTTCATTGGCTGATTAGGATCATAATTTGAGAACATTTTTGCACCTGAAATGGCCTATGAATTATGCAGGTATATTATCACTAAAATTGATGAAAGGGTGCCTGTAGCCAGCAAAACAACCACCTTAATTAACGAGCCAGAATCGCTTCAATCTTAGCCAGTTGTTTTGCCGTCGGAATTTTATCGCCTGGCAGAATTTGATTGCTGTCGACCATGTTCAGTGGTGTCAGATATCTGTCCCCGCCCTCAATCGGCGGCAGGTTTTCCATGCGGCGAATATCGTTGGTCGATAACCAGCCCCACTGACGACCCAGCGCATATGACTCATAGCGCGATTTCTGGTCGCCACGCAGTAAGCCGGAAACGTTGAATTCGATATACAAGTCGCGGCGTTCGCTGGCCAGCAATAAATCACGCTGCAGTGCCCCTTCATGGCGTTTCAGCCAGGCGAGGAGCGTATACATCACGAACTGCAGACCCTGATGCTCGATGTTGTTATTGGTCGCTTTCGCAAGCATTTGCACCATGTGTGGCGGGATTTTGTAGAGCCGACACACTTCCTCCACGCCCCACTGGCGCGATTGCAGCAGCTGTGCTTTCTCGTTGTCCTGCGACATCTGCTTGTAGCTCATTCCTTCTTGCAGCAGCGCCACAGAAAAGGCATTACGCATACCAGAATATCGGTCAGTCCATTTAGCCAGTAGCTGGTCTATCTTCTCCTGGCTCTTGATTGCCGGGGCGGCCTGTGGACGCTCGATAACGCCGCTCATGGTTGTTCCGCGCCGGAATGTGGCAGATGCATGCTCCTCCACTGCCAGATTCAGCCCGAGTACATCTGCGTTCGTCTGAATCGGTGAACTGCCGATATAGCCATCCAGAGAAAAGACTTTCACATGGTGCACCATGCGCATCGGTAACGTTTCACCGATGTCCGGGATTTCATAATAGGGCATCCCGTCCGGGCCTTTCAGAACAATGACCTTTTTCGGGTTAATTGGGATGAGTTCTTTTGGGTAGCCTCTACCGTCACGGTCGATGATCGAGTAGCAATTGCCCTCCAGCCCCAGCAACCCCTGCTGCTGCTCAAAGTACTCAAATGAAGTGTCTTTTTGGTTTGGCTGAGAATGAATCAGGTCATAAATCGGGTGGTCTGTCGCACGTTGCCGCCCACCATTTTTATCTCGTCGATAGAGTTCGACAGGCAGCTGCGCGACGGACTCCGCCAGGAGGGTTACGCACGCACGAACAGCAGAAAGTGCAAGCGCCGTTTCCGGCGTAATCATGACACCGGCTTTACTGTGACTTGAACGGACACCACCCAGCATTGCTTCCCAGAATCCGCCACCTGATACGGACCGCTTTTTACCTTCAAACATCTGGGGAATAAACATTATTTCTCCCCGCTATTTTTTGCGCTGGCGGATACCGAGCGCGCGATTAAAAAAGACCAAAGCAGACAGAGTATTCCGCCTGTGATAAACCCCGCTGCAGGTAATAAAAGCCAGGCTCCGGTAGAAACCAATAAAGCCCCGGCAAGGCCAATAATGAAACTCAGAATTGTGATTAGCACGCTACGTCTTCCTCATCATAGATAGATTTGATGACTGCGCTGTTCAACATGGCGCGCCCTATCCCCATCATTAAACCAACCGCACCATCAATCTTGTTTTGTTTCCCCTCCTTTGTCGGACGGACAATATCGTCGCTGCCCGGCAAATACCGACCTACAACGTTCTGGATGCACCAGTTCATGATGGGATTTCCGTCATGATGGAATCGCCCCGACGCCAGTGCAGCTTCAATCTCTCTCATGGGGTCGCTCATATGGGTGAAGTTCTGTCTGATTTCGACGGGTTCCAGTCCCTCTTCCTCAAGCAGATGGCGCAAGGAAGTGGCACCATAAGGATCGATAGGACACTGGGCGATTTTCACGTTCTGACGTAACTGCAGGATGGATTCGAAAATCAGCCGATAATCTACTTCTGCGCCCTCAGTTGGAATTAAAACGCCCTGTCCCACAAAGGACTGATAACGTTCAGAGGTATGCTTAAGCTTCGGGTCGACAGAATAGATGGTGTCTTCAGGCACCCAGAACATAGGGCCTACGCAGTAGAAATGGGTAATACCTTCTATATCGCGACGAAAAACAGGAATAACGGCGTTAAGATCGACCTTTGACGCTAGATCTATTCCCAGCCAGCATTCCTCATCGGCAAAATCAGACAATTTCAGACTCTTGTCAGCAGCAGCCATCCATTTCTGTAAATCGTAAAAGACTGTTTTTGCGCTAACCCAACGATTAAAATGCTTGGTCAGGATCTTGTTGGTCTGACTGGGGTTCGATATCGCCAGTAACTGTTTTGCGCGAAGAAAGTGCTCTTTTACCGATATCCCATAATTGGGATTGGCTTTAATGAGCGCTTCCGGCTGAGTCCAGTCATCATCATCATCCAGACCATAGATGATGCCGAAAATGCCCTCATTCTCTTCCCCATTGCGGGTTTTGCGCAGGATCTCCACCACCTGTTCCCGCTTCTCATAGCACGGCGATGTAATGTCATAACCGGCTGTCGTGATGATGAGCGTAATGGGTTGCTCGCGAGCCCCCATCCCTGTCGTCATCGTGGTATACAGGGCATCGGTAATATGTTCGTGGTATTCGTCGATAATGGCGCATGACGGCGAATCACCGTCACCGGGATCGCCAATCACGGGTGCAAATATGGAGCCATCCGGGCGAGTCATTTTTTTTGCCCAGGGCTTTATAGAAAATTTCTGCCGCAATGCGGGCAGCTTTTTCACCATCAACAACGCCGGAGCAAACACTTTCCAGGCCTGCTTTTCGGTCGTGGCGCCGCAGTACACTTCCGCACCATGTTCACCGTCAGCGCAGAACATATAATTGCCAACGGCAGCGGCAATTGCTGATTTGCCGTTCTTTCTAGGAACTTCGATATAGATCTCAGTGAACCGCCGCAGGCCACTTTTTTTATTTACCCAGCCAAACGGAACACCCAGGGCAAACTTTTGCCAGGGTTCAAATTCTATCCTGAGTTTTCGGCGGGCCCATTCCCCTGCGGTATGTGGCATTTTTTGTGCAAAACGAAGAAATCGCTCTGCCTTATTTTTATCGAACCGGTAAGGCCAGTTCGGATCCTTCGCGCGTTCCAGGTCATCAAGATGTCGCTTGCAGGCAAGAATAGTTAACTGACATGCCAGAATCTTCCCGCCAACGATATCCCGTGCATACTGGTTCGCCGCATTGACGTTCGGATATGTGGCCATCAGTCAAACTCATCAAATTCATTCCCGTCATCGTCCTGATCATTTTTGCCGCTGGTCATTCGGATACGGCTGAGCGGATCTAACCCCAGTAGCGAGCCAAGACGGGCTATCTGGGAAACAGAGTCATTTCTGACGTTTACGGCAGGATGTTTTTTTAACCCTCCCATTTCGCTTTCAGTTGTCAGCCCGTTAGCCAGTAATTTTTCGGCTTCGAGCATCAGATGGAAGGCGTTGCAGTAAGCCAGAAGTAAAGGGGCATCTTCAAGCTCAAAAACGCCTCTTTCGATCAGGATTTTACTTTGAGTCTTCCATATTCTTATAGCCGCCTCCCCCATCAACTCAGCCGGGGGCGCGATTCGGGTCAGTTTACTTTTTTGCCCGGTGGGTAAAACGGGTTTTCTTCCCCCTCCAGACGATCTAATACCAGCAGCCATAACTCCTCTTTTGATAGGTGAAACCTGCCGGAAAAAAGATCCTTATTTCTGGCGTGTAAAAATGTCCTTCAAGCGGCAGTCCCAAAGCGCGAAAGGGGTCAGGGATTTGATCCCCCCTACCCCTGGCGGCAGCTGCCTCAGTCGAGGTGGAAGTCGTCATTCAGGTTGCGCCGACGACCGCTGCTCGCGTTGTGTGGGCAGGCACTCGAGTTATGCCCGGACTGACCGCAATAACTGCAGCGCAAATTGGCGCGACGTGAGGAACCACCCCACGTTTTCGGGCAGTTCGCGTATGTATGAAGCTGTGAACCGCAATAAGTACAGCGGGTATAACCCATCATGCCCTCCATTCATTAAGAATGCCGTTATCAGGTTTCAGTTGGTGCCGGTGCAACGCCACCATCAGCCTGCAGCACACTTTCCGGCAAACGCTCAATCAGCGGGGCATTCTCAAATACTTTGAGACCGTACTGGCCAACCCAGGTGCTTTCCTGCCCAACGCTGCCAGAGATGAAGTCCATCACTTCTGCCAACAGCTCTTTAACCAGAGCCTCCGTACGCGTCCGCCAGTGGCCTTCAATGGCGACCAGGAGAGGATCTGAACCGTTGGCAATACTTTGCTTGCCTACCGAGTAGGTTTTCTTTTTCGCCTTATCGGTCACACACTGCAGCTGTGTCATCAGGGCCAGAACAGCAATCGGAGTTGTATCGCGGACTTCGATAGTCATCGTGGCCAGCTTGTTACCCGATTCAGCATCAGTGGATGATGCGTAGTACATTGAAATGGTTAAATCATCACGACTGAACATGATTAATGGCTCCGGTTACGGTTGCGATTTTTATTGCGGTTACGCTGATGGCGCGGTGCGGTTTCGGCTGGCAGGTGCTCGCCTTCGAAAGCTTGCGCTGGCTCTTGCGGTTGCGGTTGCGGTTGAGCGGGAACCAGTCCCTCGGGAATTTCACCACCTACCTCAAACTTGAGATGCGGTTCTTTCCCCAAGAAATGGCTGAAGTTCAGGCCCGATAGTCCTGCATTGAGCATCGAGATCCCCTCGACATCAACGGTAACGAGTTGGCCATCAACGTATTCAATTTTTAAATTCTTCATCGTGTTCTCTCTGTTGCGGTTTTCGTTCTGTGGCACGGCCAGCACAACGATTCCAGATTGTAATTGTCATCAGTACCGCCGTGGGCTTTAGGAATGATGTGGTCGACGCTGGTAGCTTTTGTGGCGATACCGTGGCGTCGGCAGTTCTGGCAAAGGTATTTGTCGCGCACGAGTATCTGGGCACGAATGATTTCCCAGGAACGACCGTATCCGCGTTGCTGTCGGGTTTTTCCGGTCTGATAGTTACGCCAGCCATCGCCAGTGTGTTGCTGCCGATGGATCTCGCAGTATCTAGTGGCGTCATTCGTCACTGCCGCGCATCCTCTGTGCCGGCAAGGTCGTTTAGCTCGTGGTGGCATACACATCCTCAAGCATGAATTTGGAGAGAGTGAAAGCGGCACTGTCGATGGGGAACTCTGAAACTGGCAACGATGCGAATGACAAATCGTCATACGAAATCACCACCAGCTTCCCTCCTACGTATTCAATTTTTAAGCTCTTCATCATGTGGCATCACGAATACAAAAAGCCCCGCAGATGCGAGGCTACTGGTTAAACATCAGGATGTTACTGTGAAACCTCAGCATGTAAGGTTATAGCTCGGCCCGTCCGTGGTGGGACACAGACGAACATGTAATGGCAGAAAATTGGCTGATTAGTTCTGCTTAAGGAAATGAAATGGCAATTAATTTACCAATATACTTTATGAACGACAGCGGGGAACTTTCAACTACACCGCAACCAAAGGCTGTACCCGTGATAGCTGTTACATTTGCTGCAGCTGACAAAGATAATCATTACCACATGCCGAGCCCCGAGAAACATCAATCAGTCATGGTTCTGATCGATACTGGTGCTACCGCTTGTTATATCGATAATAATTTTGCTGATGAATTAGAACTCCCAGTTACTCGAGAAATACAGGTACAGGGAGGAACTTCTACAATTAATTCAACTTCTCGAAGGGCTATTATGAGCCTAACATTGGACGGGCGCCTTTTTTCTCAAGAATTTCATGCAACACCTTTAGTTGATAATGGGCGTCATTTCAAAGCAATTCTTGGAATGGAGTTTCTTCAACACTGCACATTCACGCTTGACTACAAAAATAATAAATTTGAGTTATTATTTAACAGTTAAGCCATACTGGCAGAAATACAACTCTAGTTTCCGAGCTCCCTTCCCCCAACTGCGGCTTGTTATCACATGGTACTTGCCGCTGCCCCTGAATATTAACCATCCTAAGAGCTATAATTTCTGCCTCCTTGTTACATATCGCATCTCCCTGCATTTTAATGTGCTGGATTAAGGTCATACTGTCCTCAGTAATCCCCTATCAGGGATTTTTGATTATGTTACCCCTTGGCGGGGACAGAGGTTCTCACCGATTCGTAAATCCGCTCACAGGTCATTCCTGCTGTGTATCGTTCGTCTGCAATTGCAGCATAAGCCACGGGGGTTAACTCCCTATGCGTAACAATCGAAGGCACATTGTTATAGCCATTAAAAAAACTACCTACGTGGAGTGCCTCCGAAATGTGGCCTTTCTGATGGCTATGAAAAAGGCCGCAAAAGAGATGCGGCCTTTTGTCATGCACAGTTATCGATTAAATAAACTCTCAGGAGCCATCCGGGAGAGATTTATCCAAACGAGCAACTGACCTCCGACAAACTGGTGTTGGGGACGGAGGTGCAATGATAGTAGTGTATTTCATTTTTTTTCATACTAACGAACATATAATTATGGCAGTTCGTCTTTTTAACCGACAAATGCCACTAAAATAGTCTGTCCAGGCAGATGATTATCCCGCCAAGGGTTAACACACTCACGCAATGAAAATCTTTGAAGATGTCGTTAGCTGATTTACCCGTCGTCGAAAGGTGCAACGGCCCTGACCTAACGAGATTAGCTTTAGTCGTGCGTTGTCATCTACAACGAAGTAGCCTCAAAAAAATAACGGTTATAAAGCGAGCTATTTTCTGTCCTGAGGTGTATGGTTAGCAATCACTAACGAGGATAAAAACCATGTCGATGCTCAAAGACAAAATACGTACACTTAGACCTGTAAAAAGCACCTGTCCTCACTGCTCTCGCCAGTCAACACATAGCCTGTCGAGAATAAAAAACGATATAACATTGATCTGCCCATACTGCGGAAATATTTTCCTACCCTCAGAAAGTAAACCTATTAAGTAACTGATCTAATACTTTGCTGAAGCTGAAGTTCACTCTTAGGCTTCAGTAAACTAAAAGGCTTAGCAATCAGCGCCCGGACGTGCCATAGCCCGTATCCAGCAGACTGCAAAAATGACGGCTCACTCCTTTCAGGCGATTCATTCGCTCAAAATCACCAGGTGTTAACTTGCGATAGCACTTCACGGTGCTACCATCCTGGGTTCAGCAGCACTCTTTTCTTCGCCTTTTCAGTTTGTTGTGAACAATTGGCCAGCACCGATTTGTTGTGCACCAAAATATATCGCTTGTTCTGCTTATCCAGTACATCGATATCGTGGTCTGTCAGGTAGATGATCCGCACCCAGCTGCATGCGATATCAACCACTGACGGGGCGGGTAAGTTTTTGCTCAGCTCGCGCATAACATCGTCATTACCCATGGATTATTCTTATTTAACGTTAGTGGGAAAAAGGAATTACTCATTCTCCATAAAATATTCACTTTTATGTTTTGGAATCAAGGCTCTTTAGTTCAGGAGTTATTATGAAAAGAATTATGCTTGCTGTTTTTGTGCTCTGTGGTGCGCTGTCTCTTTCAGGATGTATTTTCCCTCCGGGAGGTCCAGGCGGTGGTCATGGTGGTGGCCCTGGTGGCGGATTCTCGCATGGGCCTGGTTTGCGTTAATACCAGCAGGCCCTTTACAGGGCCTATTCGTATCAGGTGGTATCATTCGATACCTCCTTTTCTGAACGAGAAACAACACTATCACAGGCGCCTGCTGTAATGGCTTAGCTGGATTGTTCAGCGCTGGTATCAAAGAGCGGCAACGATTCAGTTGCTTCCTGCACTGCTTTCATCGTCTTTGCTACTACCTCAGTCTCTGATGTGACACGGCTGTATTGCTGGATGAATAACTGGTACTTAAGCGGATCATCCTGAACAAATTCTACGGCGACTTTTGCTGCTGCCGTGTCGTAGTTCAGGGCTGAAAGCAGGTTCAGGCGAATCTGCTGAGCGTCGGTGACTTCTGCCATATAAAACCTCTGTAAATATCTTTTCGATGGATGGTGGGGCACTGAGAATTTTCTGAATAATTATCGCTTACGCTTGTCGGGATTCTGCTACTTTCTATACTCAAATCGATTTTGCTTCTCACGAAGCGAGGTCACTACCCGAACGGCTCAAGGATGAGCCATTACCGGAAGTCAGATTAATCGCATCACCGTGCGAAATTTGCATACAACACGGGTTAATGCCTGTACCATCAAGTTCATTAGCTGTTAATTCAGCGCCCCGCCGCATTCTTGGATTTCCCTCCTCGGGGTTTTTTATCAGATTTCAACTCGATTTTTCGGTTTAGCATTTTCGAAGCTCTTTGCTAAAAAGCTTCTGTAATGTAATGAAAAAGCCACCCGAAGGTGGCCTCTGCGATGGCAAAGAATGAAGTAGCTCTCGATGCTCACAATCACATGATTACTCAGCTATCGAGTTTAGCTTGGCGGAGCCTGTAGTTTGAAAAATATTGTTTTTATCAGGCCCTGACTCGGTTTATTGGTTTCGTAACGCCATTGTGACATTGCCGCAATGACTGCTGAGTCGAAGAGGTGCTGCGGTTCTGATCTGAGTATCCATATCTTAGATATCTTTCCATCAACTCCTACGTTGTATCTCACCCTGACATCTCCTTCAATCCTGTTAGCCAGTGCGTAATACGGGTATGCCGGAGTTGGTGAATATAGCAGTTTTGGATGCGAATTTTTAGCGGGGCTGGAACACCCCATAAGTATGCTACACAGAAGAATCGTACCCAGAAGTCCCTTTTTCATAATCACACCAGTATCGTGAATGATAATCAACATTATCAAGGTACAGCCTTCACCTCTAGATGAGAACACCTATTAATGGTAAACATCGAAGCCTTTATCCTCTGAAAAGCTCCTGAAAAACCCAGGACATCCACTGGAAATGATAATGTCCTTGTTAATCCGGGTCTTTAGCCTAAGCTTAAAGCAGGCGCTGTCCTGCCCATATTTGGTTGTCTTTCTGTTTCTACCCGTAGGCTCAAGGATGAGCCACACCTCTTATTTACACACCCAATCGACCCTCTTTTTGATCTGCAACCTGGCGGAGTGCTGAATCGAGTGAGTATGATTTGTTCATTGGCTGTCAATTCAGCACCCCGTTAAATTAAGGATTTCCTCCTCGGGGTTTTTTATTGAGCTGCTTGTCGGTACCTCGATTCAGCATTATCGAAGCCCCTTTGCTCAGGAGCTTCTGTAATGCCTTTTGCTTAATTATTTCTTAACACTGTCCGGCATTACCGCCCCCACAACGCCAGCCAGCGCCACACCGCCAGCGATGACAGTTTCCTGAATGCCCGGCGGCATCTGATAACCAAATATGCCAGCAACAACAAGAATGATGCCGCGCCAGGTGGACGGCTCTTTCAGTCGATTAATGAGATAGTTCATAGTTCCACTCTTTCCTTTATCCAGCCATAGAGAAAATCTTCATTTGCCGCCCTGGCTTCAGCAAGCTCAAGATAGCGGGCACCCTGACTACAATTCAGCCCCTTCAGCAGCGTGTTTTCACCATCTTTGCCACGAACGGCGAGATAACTTTTCAGGGCAGCGATGGTGATGTTGCCGATCGCGCCGTCCGTCTTCAGATCCGGATATAGCTTGCCCTGCATATTCAGCGCCGATAACCAGCGCTGCAGGAATGTACTGGCGACACGCGGCCCCATGTTCACGCCGGTATCACATAACTCCTGCGCAATGGCTGGCGACAACTCAGCTACTCGGTCAAACTTCGGTTCGGTCCAGTATTGCGACAGGTAAATGGCTTTGGCTGTGTCCCGTGGTAACGCTTTCATATCGCCGCTATAGCCATATGCGCGGGCGGTGGTCTGCGTGATGCCCCAGCGCGTAGGACCGCCTTTGTCATTCGGGTTATTTACGTAACCCCCTTCTTTACCGAGAATGCCCTCGATAATCTGATCAACTGTCATGGTGCCTTAACTCCGGTGATGCGCTCCCAGAAATAGGTCAAAGCGACAGAACCCATTGCCCCGCTTATTCCGGAAGTGGCCAGTATCATGTAAATGCTCAGTCCGCTTTCAATGCTCACCAGGCCAGCAATAACGCCGGTAAACCCTGAAACCACCATTTGGGCAAGAGCATTGATCAAGC
>Ga0153980_1000154_pt1:30000-32500 | contig 36937 bp, 31 predicted proteins | sample TSGA064MetaG_FD_104722 | JGI IMG/M metagenome (GOLD analysis project Ga0153980, IMG submission 104722) | Attine ant fungus gardens microbial communities from Georgia, USA - TSGA064 MetaG | ecosystem: Host-associated > Fungi > Mycelium > Unclassified | place: USA: Georgia, Magnolia... | reverse complement strand
AACATCCGAATCAGGGGCGACTATTGGCTTTATAAAGTCCCTTTCAACCCCGCCAACCTTCTTTCGTCAAATAGGAGGGTTCGCCCAACATGGGGATTGTCCTTTCCTCTTTCGCTTTTTAATGACTGAACCTGGACTCCTACGGTCTTTGTAAAGAGGTTTTTTCATTTTTTATGAGGTAAAGTGGAGGCAAGGCTAAAGGTTTTTCTAAGGTACCCGAACGGTTTGTTGAGCTAAGGGCGGTAACCCTTGCCTACGTAACTTGACCGATAGGTCAAGGGACAAGCCCTTGGCTTAGTTTCTAGAATAGAGGACGGTGGAAAGGTTACCGTTTCGCGATTCAGAACAGAAAGCTTTGAGTTGATTCTCTATCTTTAAATCTCATCTATAAGTCAAGGCTTTTCACAATCCATGCTTTTACAAGTCTTCCTGTTCCGCTCCTTTCCCGGTTATAGATAGAAGATACTATTACCCCTCCTAACTCAGTTGCGTAAGTGATGATGCCACAGAGGTGAACCAGGTCTCCTTTGATTCCGTACTCAAAAATGAATGAATTCACTCGTTTTCCTCTGATTCCTTTCCTTCCCGATGAGATCTGGTTCTCGAAGCGGGTTCAGACTCAGATGAGTATACCTCGACAGGAAACCTCAAAGGCTGACTTGCCTTGATTGAATATAGGTCGTTTCCAGGGGAATACGTGGAGAAATCATCTTCTTAAGAAGGCTTACTGGGTTTGTTGATGGAATCAAGCTTCTCGTTGGCTTTGTTGCATGCTTTCAAGAGTGAAGGTCAATGAAAGTATCTTGATCCTCCGCTTCTGCTCGGGTGACTGCTAGCTCCTTGACCGATGAGACTCTACCCCGCCCCGATTAAGCAGTTGCTCCCAATTCCTCTCGTCGTCCAATCACATATGTAATAGAACTAGCGCTCCTTTCGCCCGTCACAGACTCGGAACTGGGTTGAGTTCGCATCTTCAGCCCGGATTGACTGCTTGATTAAGGTTTGTTTGTTGAAGCCAGGAATCCAACCTCTATCATACATCATACACAAGACCGTGATCACTCAGACATTCCCGGGGCTATCGCTCCTTCATCTATCGTCTTGTCTTGGTCAATGGGGGGAAGTCCTCTTTATCCTATTCTTTCGTTCCCTTAAAGGCTATAAGCTGGAGAGGGCTTGGCACTTCCGCTACTTATTCTTTCTCTCGAGTGGCGTCAACCGGACTGAAAAAGAGAATAGCTGATCGAGCTCTTTGGTACGCGGCTAACCTTTGAAATTGAGCTTTTCTTGCTACTCCATATAATCAATAAATTGGGTAAGATAAGGACTCCTATCAGACAGCTCTTTTTCGTGCTCTTCTGGTGTCCTTTTATGATCTCTTGGCCCGTTGCGCCTGTTTGACCAATACCAATGAGAGGCTGGAGCTCATCTGATTCATTCTTCCGTCTACTCATTCGTCAGTATCGTCAAAAGCAGCTTAACTCAATCCCGATGGCTACAGTGTCGATTGGCATTCCGCTTCTCTAAACTATACTACAACTATGATTCTATCTTGGTGCGAGTGGCGTGACTTGAAGCTGCACAGAGACCATTTCATTTTCTTGCTCTCGTGCTGGATGTCATCTCGGCATATCGGTCGGTTTAAGAGGGGACATTGGCCGTTGACTTTTTATTCTCTTCTCTGAACTGCTCTTAGGCTAAGATTGAGTTGAATCCGCTTCTCTTCCGTCTTCCTCAGCTCGAGTTTCTTTTGCCGAAGCTGTCTTTCAGCCCTTTCTTTCAAGCTTCCGTGAGTAAGCTCGGTAGCTAGTCTAGTCAAATACATTCTCTTCCCTGAATAGGGGTTGCTCCTTCTTCTCGTATACTCGGGAATGAAGCCTTCCCTTTCGCTGCTAACCTGTTAAATGGAGTTGAGCTGGCTACTAAAGAAATTGCTTCAGTGATGGTTGCTTCATCAAATCAAATATAGGTGGCAGGGTCAGACAAAGAGTCCACTGCTGTCCAGTCATAGTCAGTAGGAGCAGCATAGGCTCAGCTCGATCAAATTTCCAAATCTCAATCTGGCCTTGTAGTACTTCGCTATCCTCTGTTGGTAAGTAGCCATTCTGACCTGAGCTTTCTTTCTTAACTCTTCAATTAGGTCGAGGGCGGTAACCCTTGCCTACGTAACTTGACCGATAGGTCAAGGGACAAGCCCTTGGCTTAGTTTTTGGTCCTCAACTCTTCTTCGTTTTCTTTCTTAGAAAAGTGTTCAACTCGGAAGCTCGGTATTCTAATTTCAACAGGCGCCATGGCCTCGGTCCCCAAAACGAGAAGGTCAGCAGCAGGGATTGAGTAGTCTTGGGAGGCGGACTTCTAGTCCCCGGTTACGAGTTGACGACGTTGTTAACTACTAAAACTGAAAAAGTCTTTTACACATTAGGGAAAGCGTACCGGAAGATCAAACTTTCGCTTAAATAACCAGAACAGAGTTACGCTCGATTTCGATTCATACTGAAAA
>Ga0153980_1000154_pt1:5000-27500 | contig 36937 bp, 31 predicted proteins | sample TSGA064MetaG_FD_104722 | JGI IMG/M metagenome (GOLD analysis project Ga0153980, IMG submission 104722) | Attine ant fungus gardens microbial communities from Georgia, USA - TSGA064 MetaG | ecosystem: Host-associated > Fungi > Mycelium > Unclassified | place: USA: Georgia, Magnolia... | reverse complement strand
ATGTTGGGGGATTAGGCGGCAGTTGAAAGAGCTGCTCGAAAGCTTGACGAACAAGCGAAAAAGCCCTAACTATTTTGATTAGTAGATTAGTAAAGGGCTTGCTTTTCCCTTACTAATCAAGTGGTAAGGTAGGGCGCTATTCGATGAAGAAAACATTAGGAAAGTGGTTCAGGTAGCTCAGCTGGTTAGAGCAAAGGACTGAAAATCCTTGTGTCAGTGGTTCGAATCCACTTCTAAGCGGGCGAAGGGTCCAAAGGACACGTAGCCGGGAGCGAGCCGGATTTGGAAATAAAAGTGAAAGAGTAAGCCAAAAAATGTGAGCGCTCCTGCACTATACGGCTTTTTGGCGGAGGGGGGCGGTAACCCTTGCCTACGTAACTTGACCGATAGGTCAAGGGACAAGCCCTTGGCTTAGTTTCTTGCTGGAGGCAGATTTTCTAAAAAAGGCGGTGGATTACTCGGATTGGTTCTCGCGTCCCTGTGCCCAAAAGGATGGGCGAGTTCGGTTTGAGTGTTCATCGATCGGGTGGATCTATATGCTCCGGGGTGGTGAGACGAGGTGTAGCGCAGTCTGGTCAGCGCATCTGTTTTGGGTACAGAGGGCCATAGGTTCGAATCCTGTCACCTTGATGTGACGCTGAAGTCAGCAAAATATGAACATAAGGCCAATCTAATATCATGACTATCCGTCGCCCTCATGCTCCTATTTCTTTTTTGTTTTTTTATTGATTCGTTAGCCTAACAATACAGCCTTCGGTCCCTGCGTGCTCGACCCCGATACCAGCGGGATGGTGTTGACTCCGACAAGCCGGCCTCCCCGAAGTCACCGGAGAGGTGATCCCCGTAGTGATCAGCGCGAGCTAGCCACTCCGCCCTTGTATCAGCAGTCTCAGTCTTGTTGTTTGGTCTGACAGCTGAAAGTGACTTGGCCTTGCGTGAAGCCCCGGCCGATAGGAGCTTCCTCTACAAGAAGGGTCCCGCATGCCGGTCTAAATGCCTACCCGAGGCTTGTACCAATTCCGACTCGTTAGTAACAAGGTAGCCGTAGGGGAACCTGTGGCTGGATTGAATCTTCATCCTTCGCGATGGAAATGCCCTCTTCCCCCAACCAACTAAGGGCAAGCACCTACTCCTAACAAGCAGCGAGCTCCGCAACAAAAGCGAAGCGAGCCGCGCTAGTAGCGCGCATCTGTTTTTCAGCTGGCGATTATGCTCCTGCGAAAGTATCTACTCGTTACGGAATCTTAGGTGTCAAAGTGTGGATTTCTTCATCTTCATATAGTAAAAAAGAATGGGGACAACTCTCTGGATTCTTTTCATTTTTCTGCTCAGACTAAATATAGTATTATATAAAATCAAATTGGTTCGATGGCTCTTCTCTTTTCTGTTGACTGCCCTCCGAAACTGTGACAAAACCCTCGATTGGAGGGAGCAGTTAGTTTATTATAAAAAAGCTGTGGTTGCAGCTCTATCACCTTCTTTCCGAAGAGGAAAAAAAGAGGAGACAGACGAAGAGACCACGGTAGTTTGGCACTCCTTGTTAGTAATGGAAGCAATCGTCCTTAAAGAACACCTGGCTTTGCCCATTCACAAGGACTCGATTCGATTGTTTTCTAGGTCTGGTTTCTTTTGTTCGTTCTCGGTGCGCTCTTTTCGGATTTCTTTGTACCACCCAGAAGGACACGAGAGAGCGGATCCAATACCAAGACGACTTCTTTCTCAGGAAGTGCAGCAAGTACTTGAGAAATTATGGAATATCATGCCCCACGAGTGAGTTGCCATGTGCCCCCTATGACGAGCAGGCCAGAAGTCCGACCCTACATAGAAGGTTGAATAGGATTGAAGAGGTGCCTTTCAGAACTACCTTTGAAAGCGCAGTCTTAAGTGAACGGATGGAACGAAGGAACCCTGGATGACCGTTGCTATAGTTGTGAGTCCAGTCCGTAAAGATTCGGCCTCCCTAGGAATACACTCATTCCTACATACCTAGGCCATACAGTTAGAGCATCTGCGCTCTTCTCGATAGTCTATTCGAGAGATAACTCGAGGGCTCATATCACATTTCCGGCTCGGGATGACCCACCCGGCCCTTCGAAGATCAATCGTCGTTAAGTGAGCCGCCCAACGACTGGTGTCAAGGAATGAATTCGGTTAGACTACGAGAATCTTCCGTCTTGCTGTCAGATGATCCGTCCTCGATAATGATCCCTTCAGAAAAGGATCGGCTTTCCCTAGTAAAAGTGTTATTGAATTCTCTATCCTTTGCTGTGAACTCAGTGCTATCCCGAAGATAGGCTCAGGATCTCGCTTTGCATTCAGTCAGGGAGATTCTTCACGTTCTCTTCCCCGGAACTTGAACTTCCCGGACTGCTTTCGGTCATTCGCTCGTTTCGTACCTTAAGAATTCTGTCTCCTAAGCTGCTTTGAGCATCATTTACATAAATAGCTGGTAAGTCTAGGGACTCGCTGAGCAGAGAGTACTTTCTTACTGACAAGTAAAAAAACGAGCGAGCTATAGAGCCAATAGAGCGAGAGCATATAGAGTTTGAGAGCGTCCAGTAGTGGATTGGATGCCCGTAAAAGATGAGTAGTCAATAGACAGGACAGGACAGCTTTCTCCTTCATCGCTAGCCGGGACCTGCTTTTTTTTAGGTAGGTAATCAATGCCCTGGAGTTAGCGTCTCTCTCGAATACTCACCGGGAAGCAAGGATGCGGGTCTGAGATGGGAAGTTGCTTCCAAGCGAGCGAGTATCTTAGCGAGTCAGAAAGCAGCTAACTATATATAGAAGATGCAAGCTCAAAAAGTGTCTCTCCATTCTTATGGGGCTGCTAGAAGGTGATTTTCCACTTTTTTCTTTTCGGGGAAGAAATTTCCATTATAGCCTAAGGGATAAGCGGAAGAAGGGAAGTGAGATTCCTATTCCTAGTTCGATCGGTAGTCTGAAGGGACGGAGTGCATGGCCGGGAAGCTCGACTGAGAAAGAAAGAAGTAGAGGATGCCGGTTTTTGAGTAGCAGCGGGAGCCAATGGCTCTGCTGCCTGAGAATGCTTTCCATGAGAAGGATAGCGAAGGTCGGTAGGGAAACCCTCTACTGTTAAGTAGAGCTACTCCGTTATTCGTTCTTTGCAGAACTCCGTACCTCACTTAACGAGTCCCGTCCATGGAATGAAATGCCCTGTTGCGGTCTGGTATGATAGGTATCGGGATGCTAGAGGTCGACCTATGGTTCAATCTAAGTGGCTACTTTCCCAGACAAGTACCGGGGAATGAATGCAAAGTGGAATCGACTGAGAATGAAGAAAGTTCGCCGGGCTTCTAGAGATGAGGCCTTTTTGATCTCATCCGTATTCCAAGGGTTTCCGTTAGTAAGAGTTTACAGTGGGTGGGTAAGCTGGAGGGGATCCCTGTGGTTAGAGTAGCTGGCCGATAAGGTTAGCGAGGTTCCCGCTATGGTGAAGTGAAAGATCTTTCACTATAGTGGGAAGAAGACAGGTGGGAACGAGCGGAGCGAGAGCAAAGCAAGTTGCAGTGGTGGGCTGTCTTCCCGGTGCCATTTCAATCTTTTTCATGGTATGGAACTCCAAGTAGTCCTTCCTGCAACAGAGTCAAAGCTGCGGTAATGCTGGCTCTCCTGTTCAATAGGGCTATTCAAACCTGTAAGATGCCGAGAAATCCGAAGACGGCGAGCAACAGGATCATAACAGCGATAATCTTTTTTATGATCAGCATAACCAATAAAAAGACACATGGCAGCACGGGGAGATAACTTATCTCGTTCTGAACGAGGAATGAGGGCGAAAGAAGTGCAGCCAAAGACAGGGAGACGAGTAACATTTTGCTGAACGCCAAACAGACATTCAGCAGGCGACTTGCCGGATAGAGTTGGAGTAGGCTAACTCTTTAAAAAAGAAACATAAGTCTTCACTGCATCGGCCAAAAATTCCCGAGGAAGAGAGGAAGACAAGAGAAGAGACCGGGCTGTCTCCATAATATGACGATGCTTACGCCCGGCAACCCCATTTTGCTCAGGAGTATGGGGGCAGGAGCGCTGAGGAATAAAAACCTAACCAGAAAACGAGAAAGGAAACCTAATGTTCCGCCCATTGACTGGCAAAAAAGTAGTGAGAAAAGCCCCATTTCTTTCAAGACGTAAGAGCCCCTTCTGTTCAGAACCAGCAGTAAAGACTAAAGATGAACCCAGAAACAGATTCTCAGTCCTGCCATCATAAGAGGAGATAGAATGGAGGAGTGGAAGGGGGAACCCCACGAAGTCAGAACTCTTAATCGACCTCTAGCCAATACGTCATGGCCCTAGCACACAAAAACGGAGGACGTTTTGAGCATAGTAGGGAGAGTGAGAGACCTTAGACCTTAGTCTCAAGATGTCCGAGACGGGGTGCCAACCCCTGGGATGCTTTCGTACATCCCTCCCTCGGTTTCCACAAGGGAGAGGCCACGCCGCTCGTCCACTAGACCCGAACTTAAACTGTCGTCACACTCTTCTTTCTATCGAACGAAATGCTTGAATCATAGCCCCTAGCCCATTCCAGGCAAGAGAAGAAGAGCTAAGCCTTCACGGCCTAGGTCCTATTCCTTTCTTGAGATAGCTATCCTTTCGTACCCGTGGGATTATACTTTCCTTACGCCTACTAAAAGGAATCAATGTCGGCCCCTGACGGGTAACTGTCGGAGATTGACGGGTGTGATTTAATCAAGTATAAAACTAAGCCATAAAGCAAGGTAATTTATTGGAGGAGCACTAAGCCCTTGCCCATCTAGAGATGAATTTGAAACCTCTTCTTGCACTTTCGTATGCCTATTCTTCTTTTGATTCACTTGCAGCATCTAGCCTTTGAAACCTATTACCATGTGTTGTGACATCAATCCCATAAGCCCGGATTTATGGTTAAGAAGTTCCTTGACTTACTATGAATCGCATCTCTCAAGTGAGAAGGATTTGGTATTGGGCATTGCCTTCCCTTACTTACTAATGGGCAATCAATCAGTCCGCCTTTTCTGATTCACGTGGCAAAGAAGCCCATCTAAGAGCCTATTCATGTGCAGCTGACTAGGGCCAAATAGAAGGAAAGGGGGCTCTTTCTATTCCGAGTTGGCCATTTTCTTCTTGTCCGAAAGTCAGTGCCACAGCTGAGTCAATAGCTGCCTAAGAGCCTGTGTCTAGCCAACCAGGGTAGACCCAAGCAGCAAGAACAAGAGGGCATTCTCGAACAAGAACAGTAGCGGGAAGTTGCCTAGCCTTGCTAACGGTTTTCAACCTTTATACCTCACTCAGGGCATAGCTCGAATCTAAGTAAGTTTCAGTTAAGAAAGTGTTAATCTGTGAACAAATCGGCTCTTGCAAGAGAAGAAAGATCAATAGGCAGCAAAAGAAGACTTTCTCTAAACAAGATACAGCTTCACCTTCACAAGAGAAAGGAGTCGATTCCTTATTCTAATTCTATTATAGGTAGCGCGCATAGGACAGAGAGAAGAGCGACAACAAGATATCAACAGCCCCAAGGAAGGAATAGAACTGAGGGCTATCAATCCGCCAAAAAAATCATTTTACGCACGAGTAGAAAGAAGTAGATGAGGGATGGAGTGAATTATAGAAAGTTTCTCACAGAACAAAGGGACAAGAAAATAGAAAAGAACTAAGAATCCCAACGGACCTATCTAACTAAAAGATAGCCTACAGTGAACCGGCTGTTCACAAGGATTACTCTAAGGGCATGGCTTAAAGGCGTAGGAGGCAGTCGTAGCCTTTTAGCTTGGACTAGGATTAGCGTGGCACTTGCCATTTCATCCCTAGACTCTGCTTGAACCGGGTTACCTACTCTAATAAAGTCAGTGCCCGAGGGGTTGAAAGCGATGTGATCTTAGCTTAGAGCTCACTATTTAGTCCCATACCTAGAAAGGTGGGTGGTTCTGTGCCACAGTTCAGTGCCCCGAGGCTAGGTCTTAATCAATATAAAGAAAAGAGTGAACTCTTAGCGCTGTCTCTTCAGTTGCGTACTCTTTTGCCTAGTCTAAAGCTAGTTCAGCGAGGGCTTTAGCACAGCTCTTTGAAAGCTTTCACCTCGACTAGAAAAGAAGCTTATAAGCAAGCACAGGCCTTACCTTCCTTCCGCCTTTTACCTTCGTTATCTTATTAATAAGTAAAACAGGAGAAGGGAGAAGCAAGAATGGCAATAACCATAGCTCTTGTCGGAATTGCTACTAGAAGGGCATTCTCACCGTCACCGGGACTTTGATATAAGCAAAGTCCTAATCAAAGCAGCACAAGTTAAGTCAATTCTTTTTTTTAGGATCGATTAGATCCCAAGTACCAGGTGTTGGAGGACGGCTATAATAGATCTTTAACTCTAGACATACCATGCATCGGGTAAGGGCGCAGGTCGTATGAGACCGCCAGACGAACAGTCATATTCATAAGTATAATCCCTGTGCTAAATTAAGAGAGGTCAATCAGCAAAGGATAACTCTTCCCCCGACACCATCTTTCTTTAAGAGTGAAGTATAAGTCTGGAAGCAGTCAATCTTAGTTCTCGAAAGCGAGTGAATCAGTCTTCCTTCTAGCTCTTTCCCGCTCCTCAGAGAGCTACTCAGAAAAGTCAGGCGGATAGCTACAGTCGTTCCACCACCAGCTTCTGCGGCAGAGTCATAACTCATCGCTTAGTCAGCTCCCCCACCACTAGCCGCACCGGTTACATTTTCTACAGTCGAATTCTCCAGTCGAACTAGAAGCAGCACATCTTAAAGACAAAGATGGGGTTGTGCTTCAAAGTTTTTTCCAAAAAGAGCACGGTGGAACGAGCAGCATCAGTAGCGCCCGGTTTTCCACTTGATGTAAAGCCCCAACCGTGGGGATAGTGAATTGGGTAACAACATTCGAGATTAGCTAAAGGCGAAAGGCCTCGCCTATATCTGCGGGAGCTACGCATGCATCCTCATTAGCGGCGGACAGAAGGCGTTCCACTCTCAAACAGAAAGGTTCTTTGTCTCGCCATGAATTGATCTTCCGTCTTGAGCACCTTCGCACGACCAATCCCTTCACCAGCAATAGTCAATAAGCTGACTCCTCCGAATCATCCGGCTCCTCAGAACTACTTAATACATACGGGAGGAGGCCACTCCTATATTAATAGGGCGGAACCCCCCGGCCTCTGGAGGCACCTTTTTCAAATCCTCGTTATATAGATATAGAGTACGTATATGATAGCAGTTTCCTTTCTCTCCGTACCGGCAGGTTATTACAACCATAGAAGCTCAGCTCAAAACTGCCCAGCTTACCAATCGTTTTCAAATCAAGACATACGCGCCCGATCTGCTGGTTTAAACATGCCAAGTGCGCCCGACACAGGCCCCGGCTTCTTCCGGCAATTAGTGGAGGAAGCAGTCAGGCCAAGCTCCAAGCTACGGACTTCCGACTCTTCCTGTTCTATTTGTATTGGAAGAGAGATGAGATTCCTTCTTTAATTGAATCGGGGAAGTCCTCTGACACCTCTATTCCAGCAAACAAACTCACATAAGGTATGGCTGTGTCCGATGATTCAGGGAATGAGCTAGCAGCAGCTTAACTGACAGATGAAGGAGCGGCTAACAAAGCGGGATCAGCCTTCTATATTGTACGATGCCAGTCAGTCCGTCTTCTCGGCTCATTTCCGAGTCAGTCAATGAAGATGAGCTTCATGCCGCTTGAACGAAAGAGGAAGCAGCGATAGCAACTCGCCCTGAGGGAGATCAACCAGCAACGAGATTTACTGGCACGGAGCCTGATTCACTCGCCCCCGGAATGTCTTCTTTTCGCCCATTTAGTCTTCCCCCGGTTCTAGGAGCAGCAGAGCAGCGATTGACGGCGAGAGATAGGATTCATTCAGATAAGTGCATCCCTTCGAATGGAAGACGGGAAAGAGTCGGAATATTGTTGAAAGGAATCCAAGTCTTGATCATCTTATCTGTATAGATTCATAGTCTCGTCAAAAGACAGAAATGAAGCCAAAGGCAAATGAGTTTGAGTTGAAAGACTCCGCCGGTTATGACTACGCCAATTCAACGGCAAGGGGATTAGCCAGTTCCACGGTCGGGAAGAACCTGAGATCAGATCATGGAATGGATGAGGGAGTCCGGTAAAAGCAAGTCTGAGTTTTCACCCGATCTCTTCTATTGTCTATTGTAAGTTCCATCTAAGTGAGGTGCCAATGTCTCTGGAACTGAAGAAAGCTGAGCGGGGTCATCACTCTTTTATACGAGAAAAAAGGATCTTTCTTTGTCACATACCGAAGATGAGAATGAGAGTGCCAAGCTACTATTGAAGTTTAAGGCAAGTCAGGGTCTCCTCAGGAGCTTGACCTAGGCGTAGCAGCGCCAAGCCAATCGATAAGAGAGAGAGAAGCGGTCAGGCCAAGCTACTTCCTTTCGCTTTAGACTTCTTTATATATTATAGGGTGGAACAGCGCCTACTATACTTGAGTTAAAAGCCCCAGTACTCTCAGTCAAAGAAAGAGGCCAGCTGGGAGAACGAGTACTTATTCCCCAAACCCTGAAGCTTAGGAAAGAGCAACTAGAGCACTTGGGGAACAAGCGGGTGAAGAGCTAAAGGGATAGCCCCATTCAAGGGTTCATTCTTCGAGCATTGATTCAATTTCCGATCTTTCTTTGACGACCGGTCCGGTTGAAGAAAGCAATGAGAGACCACTCTCAATTAATAGAATTGAGGGAAACCCCGGGAAGAAAGGGTCGACTCAGTTGACATTATCTGACTACGAAGACCGCAAGCAGACAGAGGAGTGAGACTATCATCATTGGTTAACGTTAACCAGTCCCAAGAGAAGAAAAAGGATAAGCCTTCGCGCCCCACACGGGAAGGACGAGCTACTTTCTTTCGACTTCCTGATGTCTCGCCCAGGTCAAAGACTGAATCAAGCTACAGGTGACGGGTGAATATCAGAGGTTAAAGATATGAGAGAATTAAGAATACCTACCAGAAAGACTCATCGAATCCAAGTACCAGAAAATACAAGATTTTTCTTACTCGACCAAACATCAGGAGAAGCAAATACAAGGGGGTACACTAATAAGTAAGATTGATGAAGTAGCAATTAATGCAAAAGAGACAAAATGAACTCATAACAGAAGCCTAGAGGACAGTTCTTCGTGGAGGGATGAGCGATTGGACCGCCTACGGGACAGATGCGACCCTTACCAGTTGACAGATGACAGACAGAAGAGCGGGAAGTCGCTCTATTTAAATAGAGGAATAAATTCTATTTCGTCCTTTGTTCCACATACCAACCTGGTACTCATTCCAAAAGTCTTCTTTCTTTCTTTCGGAAGTGGTTTTTCCATTGATCCTTGTAATTATGTCTACAAGAGAGTTTAGAAAGTCGTCCTAGTCAACAGAATGAGGTTTTTCCCGCCATTCCTCTCATAACTCGAACAACTTCTTTAATTTCACATGTTTTAATTCCTCGAGATCAAATACATCAGGAATTGGATAATCTCTTATTTACTGCATCCCCAGCGATTCTGGATGTCCTGTTGAACAGAAATTAGGAATTAAATCAGAGATTCTGGCAGAAGATGCCATTCCCTAAATTAGTCTAATCATCGGCTTGGCTTTACACCCTTTCCTTTTGGCTTGTCGAAATCCCGTTGATCAATTAATCGGATTCATTTTCAGTTAAAGCCTCAATAGGCTTTGTGGTCCATTACTAGTGTTCCCCTCCTGGACAAAGGGGAAATTACTGCTATTTGGCAACTACGCTTCTTCAAGTCTCATCTAGGGCTCTCAAGGAGCACCACCTGCTTATGGTTATCTCAAAAAAAGAAATTTCTCCGTAAGTGGGCTCTACTTACTTTTACACCTTTCAAGGGCCTGTTTTTCCATCTATTTGAAATCCTGTCTTGTGTACCCTTGTACCGTCTTGTTAAGATAATGAGACCTTCTACGCGCCTCACCTCCCCTCTCACAAGGAAAAAACTTCTTCTCGTTGGTCATATCATGCAATTCCCCCTCTCTACCAACCTATCTATAGATTTTGAGTAAGACATGCGAATTGGACTTCGTTCCTGGCGATTAGTGAAATGGGGTTATCACTAAAATAAGAATCCCAAGGGCCTTTGGTGTACTTAAAAAGAGAAAGAAATCGAATTGATTGATTGATGCTTGCTTCTTCCTGCTGCTTGCTCACTGCGCGGGGTCAGAAGGAAGGTAGGAGGCATCCCCGGGGCCTTACCGAGGAAAGTGCTTGCTTTGTTAGATAGATGTGCGTTGCGTCTGAGGGTCTTCGATATAAGAATCGTATCATCCATGGCGAATGGTATCGCCGTAGGAATTGAATTTCTTCTCTCTAACTAGAAATATCATAAGAAAAGAAAGAAAGTAGCGTCGAAAGATTAGCTCTTCCTTCCTTTCTTCATCCTAGCACTATGAGATGAGATTGATCCCCTCTTTCTTTGTAAAGTGCCATTCTTTTCTCAGCCTGGTCCTATCTTATGAGATAGTATCGTCATCAGCGCAGCCTTTCTTTATGCCTTGCTAAAGAAAGATAAAATAGAATAAGGTTAATTACGTACGAAAAAAGGTCCACTTCTTCTTCCCCGGATCAAATTTGCGAGAGCTAATCCTTCCCTGGTGGTGCTGACTGGTTTCAACATAGAGGGCGAGGTCAACATTTCCCGTTTGCGGTATCTCGCTCCTAGGGAAATTCTCTTCATTTGTTTTCCAGGTAAGGTAAAATATTCTATATTTCCAGTCTTGTAATGAAGGAAGGTGCTTCAAATTAGTCTTTCTAGTTGCAATATTCCCGTCAATGAAGGCTCATGAGAAATGAAAAAACGGTTTATGCTCTTCCTGACCAGGGAAAGATATCCGTTTGATCACATCCTCGTATACAATTTGATCAGATGGGTCAGCCCAAAACCAATAGCAATCGCGCACCTAAACAACAACATAGAAAGAATTGGTTTTATCCTAGTGGGGCAAATCCCCTTTTCTATGAGGTAGGTAGGTCGAATAGGCTCACTCAGCCTGGGAACAATCTCTTTTATTTCAGTATGATAAATTGCTTTATTGTTGAGGAACGGAACTATTAGTGGTGGGGCAAAGCACTATGTAGACTTCATCCGAAGCGGTTGTTCTCTCTGCTTATCTTTTTAAGAGAAGCAATAAAAATAGCCCTGGAAAAGGTATCGAGACTGGGTTTGGAAGGCAGGTAATTCCATTGTGGGCTTGTCCCGGCTAACTAAGTATATCAGTGGGTTCGGCCTTGAAAGAGAGAGGCGAACATGAATAGGAATTCTCCGAGTTGGTACGGTTCACCGAAGATGGTTTAGCATGCATGGTTCGTTCACATGGGTGTTTTCATGCATTCCAACATTTGTTACCGGTTCCTTCGTGGACCTCTTTCTTCGAGATGAGACTGGGCAGACATAAGCTGTAGTGTCGAAGGATCGGTAGGATATATCATCTATACCCTTCCCTTGTAGTTCATTTCTCCCTCTTCAAAGTGATATCTATAGGTTGGGTTGACTTTGGGGTCAATATTGCAAGGTGGATGGGCTCAATAGTCTCAGTAGACCTGGTATCAATAGATAGGGCAAATTTCGGGACACTAAATATAGGGCTCTCGGCTTCGGGTAATTCTTTTTTTAGGCTTGATCTGGCAAAGTCCATAGGGGCGGTGGCATAGAAGGTCATACTCTACGTTTTGGAATTCCATTCCGAATGGTTAGAATCTGTTCAAAATATCGCGACTTTGTTCAGTCTCAATTTCTTTGTGGTGGTAAGTGAGCCTGGAAGAGCTCTATCGGCTGTCTGAGCGAACTATTTAGCAGTGGGGCAAGACTGATTGAGAAAAAGAAAATTTCCCTGAAAGCATGGTTTTTCGGGTCTTTCTATATACGGAGCTGGCTTTCGGGTAGAAGGAAGACTCCCAGTAGGTTTTCATTTCTTTGTTCTTGCAACCTTGGTAATACAATTTTGTACGCTTCACTAAACGAGTATGTGATTCTATTGTATACGAATAGTCACATATCATAGTTTGAGACTTCGCCAATAGCTTAAGCTTAGCCGCAGGAAGATTATCAACCATTGATCGAACTTCGCGCTACAGCGTGGGGAAAGACTGTGATTTGAGCCCAACTGCGATACCATAGTAAGTCGACCCTGCTAGGTCGATGAAATGGAAAGAAAGCTGAGCTTACTCCAACACAAGATCTTAAGACTTTGCCCAGACATTGAAATATTTAATAGGTATGGTTTCATATCTATTTATCTGAACAATCAAATCTCGATGGTCTTGCTTGTCAAAGACAACGAGTTGAGCAAGAAGACTGCGTGATGTCTTCGGCCGTATATCATCGAACTCTGGGCTAGTTTCGATACTTATTTGGAAGAGAAAAATCATTCATTTCCTTTGAAATATCAAGTGAAATGCATTGACTGCTTGTCGTTCCCGTAGGTTAGTTAAGGGAGGCATCACAGACACGTTGACTCTAAACTTTAAAGATCAAAGCCATTGCCCTTCGAATGACTGGCCTATTCGTTCGTGGAACTCAGCGGTACAGGCATACAGATTGTGGAAAAGGGGAATCACTCTCTTCTAGCGCAGCTGGAGGTCGAGAGCTAGCTGATCGATCAGAGTTTGGTTTCAAAGCGGTTCGAAAAAGTGGATCGAGAAAGAAGTATTTCATTGCATAAATCAGAGTGTCTTGTATCTGCTCTGAAAGCGATAGATTTGATGAGAAAGCAAGCACGGCCCAAAGGCAAAGGTGCTTTTTGAAAGCCGCGTTGGCTAAGATCCTTTCCGCTTAGCAGCACGCAATCCATTTTTATTCACTAACAATTGATTGAGGAGGAATTTCGCGGGGCAATAGTGCTTCGCCATGTTCACAACGATCAATTTCCCAGCTACTAACTCTAATAAGACTAATAGCCGTACCGCAGAAAGAAGGATAACCTCACCCCGGGTAATCACAGCTTTCAGGTCAAAGAGTAAGAACTCGCTTTCGAGCTAACCAACCATGGAGCTACCTGCCAACAAGCAACAAGAGTTCTCATTCACGGCTAACTAAGCATTCGTTCGGAGTTGACAAGGGAGAGAGAGGGCGTACTTTCCTATATTATGTTATGATGGATAGGCTGGCTGCACTCCCTTTGAGGTAATAACAGTTCCTTTTGATTCAATTGCCAGAAAACAACCTATTTTTAGAGTTTTATACAAACACTAAGCCAAACATTTATACGGATTCCTGAAAAAATAGACTATCATAATATAATAAAGATATGACAGAAGCATCACTCTGTCTGTTGGATGCCCTTCTTCCTGGCAAGATCAGATCAAGAATAGCCTTTGGCTAGGAAAGCACAGTCAGACTAGTGCCACGCCCAAAGCACCAAGACTGCTTATTCCGCTAAAAGAGCAAAGAGAGAGGACCGGGACAGTAAAGAGACAAGACCTCTTATGCCGGAAAAGTCTTTAAGTAAAGTGCTAACGTGCAGCTCCCATTCCGAATCCAAGAGAAACCCTAAGAGAAGACCATGCTACCAGTCCTAGCTGGCACCGAAGCCAAGGGAAAGCATTTGAACAAGAGGAATGAAAGAAGAGCTTATTCGTATTCAATGCTAGCCGACCCAGCCTCCCAGATCCGCATCAGCGAGTGGTGTGACGACGACCAACTTTACATTTAAAATAACGATTTGAATGTAATCTGACTCGGAAAAGAGAGAACAAGCAGGTACATACTGTTACGAGATAGTATGCATAAAAAATGTGATCTTTTCCAAGGCAAGGAATAGCCTAGTAAATAAATAAAGATGCGCCCGTGGGATGAGACTTGACTTCTGATCCTACTCTTCTTTCAGTTTAAGCGCTGGTTCTGCTCTGAGGAAAGCCATTCTCTGGATTCTTTCTTTAGGAATGAATACCTGGCAAAGTTCTAAAGCCAGGCTTTAAAGACCGAGCGAAAGGCCCATCTCGGACCGGTGACGTATTCTAATGATCTGGATCTCTGGCTTATATCTTACTTGACGGATTCTATTTCGGCTAGTGGGATTTAAGTGACGATAATCAGGAAAGAACAGGGTTGATTGGCTCTGATCGATACCATCTAAAAGTGCTTGCTTCATCCATTCGTAACATTACTGGTTATTCTTACTAAGTTTCGCTTCTAGTGACTCTTAGAATCATGCGTTTTTCCATGGTTGCATGACCCTAATGGGAGGCCTAACGACTATGGTTCACAGCCCGACTGCTGAGGAATTATATCCTTTAACTAAATTGCCCGTCATTGTATGTTCTTCCTAACCATAAGGCAATGTGATATGGCACTTTACTGGGTCCCATTGATTAAGGTACGTCAGTAATAGAGGCATATCCTTATAAGAAAGAATTCCCCGGGTTCTATTAAAAAGGAGATTGTTGCTGCATCAATCATCCTAGGGCTATTCAAAGTAAGGCAGGCTATACTATAGACTGTGAGTAGACTGCATTTGTCGGCCTTACGACCGCTACCGCCCTTTTTAAGTTGAATTTATTTCTCGATATCTGATTGGATTCGGCCCTAACTCTCCCTTCTTTCAAGATAATGATTGAACTTTCTTTTCTTTCTCAGAACCCGATGCTAGGCCTCAGCCTGCAGTGCCCGTTAATCAGGAAGACTTGGCCAATCTAATTTAAATAAAGAGTTCTTTTTTTCATCCAGAACAGAAGACTAGTCTGATAGCGGAGTGAAGCTTACCTTTTGAAGAGACTTCCTGCAACCGGTTCTAAAGGACCAGGATCTTTTCTATTCTACGATCGGATCTTCACCCCCCCACTATGTCTATCAATTTTTTGAATAACTTAAGATGCACCTTCAGGCCTTTTCAACTAAAGAAAAGGGGGATCATAATTAAGAGAAGTAAGTAAAAGGAGAGCCACACCCGGGCTATGAGCTATTTCGTCCTTTTCTTGCCGAAAAGGTTGAGTTCGCTAGCCGTTCAATCCGATCTTCCCTTCGCATGGCAGAATAGCGCGGCTTCTTTTTCGAGTTCTACTCATTTAATTAAAGAATGTCAAGTACCTATTATCTTTAACCTTTCTTGGCATTCTATTTTTTCTTCTATCAAACTTTTCCCTATGATAACCCGCTTGCTATCTAAAGGCTGCGATAACTTGACTTATCAAACGTCTCTTTTCGAATTGAGGATAGTCGACCCGTGCATCCTTTAAGCTAACGTGTGAAGAAAGAAAAGAAAGCTAATGCGGATTCGCATCTGATGAGGCTAAAGAAGTTGTCTCGTCTAGGCCCGATGACTTATTGATATCATCTTACCTCAGTGACAGGAGTGGTACCAGATAAAGATTCTGGTAAAGAAATTTCCTCATCATCCGATTATGAAAGATATCCATCCATAGAAGGAATGGAAGGAGCTTATTCACTTGATGGAGAAAGTGAGGGTAAAGTCAAGAAAGACGGGCATCTTCTTATTGAAAGGCAAAACGACAAGTTGCAGAAAGAGAGAGAAAGCCCTGTACCGTGGGCTCTTATCTGATATGATAATGGATTCCTGTTATCTTTCCCTTTTACTTTTAGATATCGATGAGGAAGAGGCAAGGAAAGTCTTTCTTTTCTGCGGCAGCTCACTCTACTCTTTTATTTTAGGTGCACGAATAAGAAGACCAAGAAAGAGGGTCAGACTATACTTGTGAACTACCCGGCTCAGCTAAAGAAGTTTTCTCATCCACTGAGGACGATTTTACAGTATCAGACTCTATCTGTCAATCATCCGAGGATCTTCTAGAGAAAAATGGAAATGAGGATAGGAATTCTTTCAAGACTGCCTTGCTAGTAAGTGAGGCAATCGATCGGAAGGCTAAGAGCGAGGTGCCAACTCACCTTTGTCCCTCAATCAATGGGGACAGTCGAGACATGTCTTCTTTCTTTCAAGCAAGACGAGTTAGCTCCTTTCTCTGAAAGATGAGGAGAACAACTTTCAAGACTTGGACCTGAACTGCCTACAACCAAAGCGTTAGAAGCCCTTAGTCAATCTGGAGTCTTCCATAGCTCCCTAGCTTTCTTCTTTCTTTGCTTCCGGCGCTCAGTGAAATTGACTGTCTATCTATCAATCACCCTTGCTCAGTGCTTCCGGGCTTCAAAGCAGGGGGCTTCCTTCTATCACACACTTTCTATCTATCTCTCTTGCTCGGTGCTCGGCAAGAAAATAAATAAAGAGTTGTAATTAGTCCTCTTCCTTTACTTTCTAAGCTAGGTGACCTGACTTAGGGATTGAGTTCAGTTAGTAAGCGAGTAGGCAGGGGGGTTGGAATAGATTTTAGTGAATTGTGGGACTTTATAAGGAAAGCTATCTTCTCAAAGTCAAATCTGAAAAAGGAATTTCTTACTTACTTGATAGAGTAAGGAATTTATTACTTACTTGATAGAGTAAGGCAATGAACGAATCTTTTTTGTTATTTACTGCAGGATGTACGGCTATAGCCGACTTCGGTTCACGCGGGTCCTCGACAACTGTGTGAGTCGGTTTCGTTTCTTTTCATCTGGGCCGTTCATCTTAGTAACCGATGATCTGGTCCGGATAAGGTAAGGATATGATATCTTGCGTTGCGAGACAGCATATTCCGACGTATGGTGTTATAAAGTACCTATTCACGGTAACTTCACAGGAAGAAGCAGATCAAAGGGGAAGTACTTTCCCATTCAAAAATTCATCCAGTAATTAAAAAGATAGAAGATATACGTGGAAAAAAAAAAATACGAAAAGATGCATTTAGTCGTCGCTCCTGCGGATGTGCTCGACCAGAGCGTGCACTGGTTCTCTCGACCTTCCGCCACTGCGATCTCGTCTTCCACCTTCTTGTTTCCTGTGTCTCCTTTGATTTCTTCCTTGCCTTCTTTCTTTCATCATCTCTTCCTCTTCTCTGATTTCCCCGGCCTATACTCCCCTTTTTTCTTTCCCCAAGCTGTGCCACTTCTGCCGCCGCGCTGCTCAGCTGCGACGCTTGCGCCTCCTTGTCCTCTATCCGCTCCTTTTGGTTTTCTCGCGCTGTTGTCCCGTTGTAGAGGAACTAGTTCCCTTTGTCATCCTTCACAAGATGTTATCAACCCTGCTCACGGTTCGATAACTCGCTCTGATTGTCACGGACAAAGAGTTTTGACAGCTAGCCCGTGCGGCACCCGCGCGCCCTCCTGCAACACAACGAGTAAGCCTTACACAAAACCAGAGTTAGTCCTCTCACAACGCACCACACCCACGCACCCCGGCAGATCGAGTTTTTTTTGGTCTGCATCAGAAAGAAGAGCGGCACCTCAACCAGCCACAGCCGCATTAGCAGTTCGCGTGGAATCAGATTAAACCAAGGTCAAGGAAGACGGAGGCCGTTAAGGATCGAGGACGATGAGCTATTCAATTCAGACGAGGAATTTGACACAGGTTAAGCAAGGACGGGCTTTTCATCCTAAAGAAGAAGAGCTAGGGGTGAGTGAGCCTACGAACGACCACCGCTTATCCAATGACAATTTTGGCAGCAGACTCGAACCGATCGTTTGGAGTGAAGGCCAATATGGGCAAAAGGCTTGTTGTTGTCAACCGCAACCGCAGACGAGGCTAAGATGAGAATTCAAAGCCGGGAGGGGAGATATATTGAAATAAAGGAAGTTGGGGATGGATTGACTACAAATGAGACAGGTCAAGTCAAGGATTGCTTGACTTTCTAAATAAAGGGATTCGCGCACTGACTCAAGCAGGGGATTTGCTCCATAGGCCGAAAAAAAAAGCATTTTTGAGATACTTGTTACAGGAACGAGACCGTAAGGGTCCATACATCTCTTTTCTCTGGAGCAGATAGACCTAGAGCAAAGCCCTTCTTTCACTCACATCTGGTACCGTGGAGCAGTACCTATGGAAAGGATCAAGACCATAGGGGAAGGGAGACAGCAAGGAAAGTCTTCATTCCATCCTTAGACTCCGAAGAAGAGCTGGTCTTATCGGGTAGGCTTTCGGTAAAGCAAAGAAATCCTATTCACAAAAAAGACAGGGGAAAGTCTAGTAAAGCAGGCTTCTTTCAAAGAGTCATTTTTTTTCGATAATGCCTAGGTAGAGGACTGAGAACGAATGGTAGGAGCAAAGAGTTCCACTAACAGGGTGGATGATTTTAAAAAAGGTTCACATAAGAAGACCAGGGAGAGAACCAGAGCAGAAGAAGGAAGGCGCTAGAGGGTAATGACTGAAGGAAGGGACTGAAAAGCTCCTTACTTCTCTCGGCCTAACGAGTCTTATTAGATAGATGCGGCCTAAGGACTCTCTTTCGGCCTATTTCGGGTGATAGTTAGACATAGCCTCTCCCCCTCCTTCTCCCAATGGCTAGAGCTTCCCCAGCACCTACGCTTGCCCGAGCAAAGGCATTCATTAGTTTTCCTTCGACTAAGGGCGCTAAGCAGGAGTTTACTTTGCTAAATCATTGGCCTCTTGATTCCTTTCCCTTTCGGCGTACTCCAGCAAAACATCATCAAAAGCTTCAAGAAGGTCTTTTGCCCTGGCGCAGTATGGTCGAAGGCTTTCGCTCTCACACTTGCATTCCCCAGCTATTTGCTTGATCGCCAACATGGAGTCTCAATATACTTCAACTGCTGATGCTCGAAGATCGGTCAGCAACTCCAGACCTATTTTTAATGCTTCATATTCTGCTTGGTTATTCGAACAGGGGAAGAAAAACAGGAATGAAAACCTTGTCTTCTTGTCAGAAGGGGCAAGAATCACCAAACCAGCGCCTGCTCCTTAGCTAGTCCTGGTAGTGTGCCAAACTGCAGCTCCTTGTGGTCAATCTCTCCCCGCTTGGATTGGCTCGAACCCTCACCAGCATCCTTCTGGCCTTTTCGTACCCATCTTTTCACTACAACATTCTTCATTTCTTCTTTCTGTGCCCCTTTCGGCCTGTCGTATTCTTTGCCATCTCCGTTTCTGAGTCTTCGTCATGCCCTTTTGGCCTTTGGCTGGTCGATGCACCCTACTTACTAAGCCTCTCTGAGACAGGCACCCTTTACTTCTGTACTTCGTGCCTATGCCACTCCCCAATTGGAGTCACGGGCGGTTTGAAAGTTCGAGGATTTCGGTCTGGCCATTATTTGTATAACCGGTTCACCTCGTTCATTTAACCTCTCTGTGACCACTCTTTCCACTGCAAGCTCATCGCCTGGTCTAGAACTGATGATTTTTGCCATTAACTCATCCACCTCTTAATCTTCAAACTCAGTAAAACAATTTGGACAAAGATGAACCACTTCTTTCAAACTTAATGAAGGTGCAACCATGGTTGACCCGCTGAAAACATCCATACATTGTTGCGAACCAGCTTTCTGAATCTCCGGTTTCGACACTACTAGCACCTCCTGAACTCTATTTCTCTGATCGATCGTCTCTTGAACAGCTTTCCCGCTACGCCCCTTGATCTATCGTTGGTCGATTGAAGGTTCAGTTTAGCCACATTGATTCCCATCTTGAGAAATGGATCTTCATCCACCTTCATTTTCCCCTTTCAGGGAATTTGAATCGGCCATCTGAGATGGCTTTTTGCAACTTTTTTCTGAAAACGACGGCAGTTGTTGGTGGTGTGGCTCCATGAGTGATGAAATTGAAAATCTTTCCTCCCTGTTATTTTATCTCATCAGCCGATGGAATCACATGCCCTTCTGGAAGCTTCAACTGCCCATCTTTCAGTAGGTGATCAAATATTTACTCGGCTTTGGTGATGTCAAAAGAAAAGCTTAGCGCCCTTGCCAATCTCGGCCATGTTCTTATTCTTGGTCTTAGATGACCGACTATCATTGCTGTTTGGACTGGACAAAGCAGGACACACATATATATGAGGTTTCCCATTGATCATTTCTGCCACACATACCTCGACCTCATCATCAGACTCTGAGTCCAAGTCTTGCTCGACCATTGCTACCTCTAAACTTTGGTTCCTGTAATAGGTTCCCTTGGAGGAGTTTCTTCTCTTTCATCAGTTGTTCGTAACTAGCTGCTCTTGATGCCAAATGAAAGAGGTCATTAAAAAAGTCTTGCCCTTCCCTTCTCTCGTAGATTGAAATTCAGCCCCTTCCGGGCAATTCTGACGCATTCTCTCTCAGTCAGATTGGTTTGACACTTCTTTCGCAGCTTCCTGAACCTCGCGATGTATTTCTCCACTGATTCACCTTGTAATTGAGTCAATCTTGCTAGATCGGCCACAGTTACCTCCGGCTCAGCTCGATAAAACTGCTCATGGAACTTGTGTTCCAACTCGTAAAAATTGTTAATTGAGTTTGGTGGCAAATTCATGTACCATGTAAAGGCCGATTTAGTCAAGGAGTTGGCAAACAACCTCAACTTCTTCTAGTCATCAGCCCCAGCTTCTCCAAATTGCACTGTGAATCGGGCGATTTCTTCAATGGTCGATTTGTTTTCCTCTCCTGAGAAAAGCACAAATTCAGGCACCTTATACCCTCTGGGGAATTGGTGAACCCTATCGATCGGGTATGGTTTCCTCTATGTCGGCCTAACCAAGGGCCTGACATCAATTCCAACTTGCTGGAGAGCCTCAATTACCTGATTCCTTTCCAGAATAACTGGTGCTGGCGCTGGAACAGGAACTGGTTCCGGGGCGAGTCGGTCTAGTCTTTGATACTCCATTCTCCTTTCCTGCATCGGCCCAACCATATTAGTCTATTCCCTCTCTTCCTTCCCTGCTCGGGAATCCTTATCTGTAGCAATCGGGTAAGGAAAATCGGTGGAAAAAAAGAAATCGCGTTCTGTATCGGTCAATCGCTTCGGTGAATGAATCTATCACGGATGCCATTACATTAGCTTAGTTGCTTGTTTGCGATCCCTTGTTTGAATCAGAGTCTTTCTCGTAGGGCATTTTATTGAAGCTGAAGGCCTCTTCAAATTCCTTGATGTAGGGTCAAGGGGATAACAGAAGTGAGTCTTGAAAGTGGATAAGTGATCATCCCTTTCTTTAAATGAAGCTAATGAAACCAACCTTGGAGTTCCAGCTGTAAGTGAAGTTCAAAATCTCTCTTCCTTTCGGTAAGCTCAGTACTCGAGGGAGGAGAATCCACTCTTTACGTTACGGCTAGCGGTATCTGTTTCTGTATCGGCTTTATCTAGCGAGTGGGCTTCTTCGTTGAGTAGACGTCTCGAGGGAACAACCCAGACAAAATCCTTTTTTTTAGTACTTTTGGCTTGGCTTGACTTGACTACCGCCCTAAGCACAAGGAATAAAAGAAAGAGCAAGTGGTTTTCTCGATGAACTCCTTCCTTTTCTGCACAAGCGAAGCGTCATAAATGCTTGGTTTTTAAGAGAGAGTTAGGAAAGAAGCTAGCATAGTTTCTGTTCCAGGGGTCGTAGAATAAAGAGAATGATTATGGTTTCGGCTTTGTTGGGAAGGGAGAGGGTGGAGGGAGGTCCGTTTCAGCCCTGCTTTCTTTGGCTAGAAGGGAAGGCAGAAGAGGCCGCTAAGGGTAATCAAGGTCAACCGTCACCTAAGGTCAAGTGCTTCGAGTGTCAAGGGTTCGGACACTTTGCCCAGGATTGCCCTAACCGAAAAGGTAAAGGGAAGTCAAAGGTCTTAGCTGTCAAGTGGGATGACAACGAGTCGGATAGTGACGATTCATCCACCTCCTCATCTGGTGATGAAGTAGCAAACTATACAGCCTTTGCTGTAACTGTTAGAGATGTAGGAGAGCCTTCCACTTCGAACAGAGAGCCTGAAAGATCTGACGATGAAGATTGTTATGAAGGAGAGCGACTGATTAGAAAGTATTCTCGATTCTTGAAAAGTGAAAGAAAAAACAAAGAGAAAACGGATAGTCAGAAAGTTCTCAAAGAGGGGACTAGTCAGATTAGAACTGATGTTGATCCGTTTAGGACTAAATGTTTAAGATTGGTTAAGAAAGTGGAAGAATTGGAAAAGGAGTTGAAGATTTCCAAGGATAGAGAAACTCGTCTAGAGCATAAAGTCAAATCATTAGAAAAAGACTTAGAGAATTGTTAGAATATTCTTAGGAGTTTCTCTGAGGGAACAAATCAATTCCTCAGCATTGGAAGAGATGCTGACGATAAGAGAGGTCTAGGATTGGATGATAATAGAACATAAACCTCTCTGACAAGGTTTGTGCCAGCTAGCAAACCTAGTACTTCAACTGAAGGGGAGAAGACCAAGAAGTTTGTGCCGACTTGTTATCACTGTGGTGAGTCAGGTCATATACTTCCTCAGTGTACTAAATTGAAATCCTTCCCTAGAATCAAAGTTGATATAAAGAGTAAGGGAGTGTTCAAAATCTAGCTGACGGAGTTGGAAAGAAGAAGCAAAACTCCACTCCGAAGAAGGTTGGGCAAACTTCTCAAATATCTAAGAGAAGTAATTCACAGTCCAAGAAGGACAAAGAGAAGAAAGATTTTAGTAACTCAGTTACAAAAGAGATACTCAAGACTGTGAAGCCCCGTACTAGAGCAAT
>Ga0153980_1000152_pt1 | contig 37182 bp, 41 predicted proteins | sample TSGA064MetaG_FD_104722 | JGI IMG/M metagenome (GOLD analysis project Ga0153980, IMG submission 104722) | Attine ant fungus gardens microbial communities from Georgia, USA - TSGA064 MetaG | ecosystem: Host-associated > Fungi > Mycelium > Unclassified | place: USA: Georgia, Magnolia Springs State... | reverse complement strand
TGAGGCCAGCCATATGGCCTCATACACAAAGGGACAAGCAGAAAGGACGCAATTCAGCACAGCCCCCAAGGCCCCGCATTCACTGGCCCGCAAGGAAGGCTAGAAAGGACTGCCCCCTTCCAGGGGGCGCTGTATCCCTGCGGGGCTAGAGTCAAAAGCAAGACCCATGCAAAAACGTATTTGCGTCTTTACGTTTTTACGCATAGAATCCCCCTGTACTCAACAAGGAGCGCCATCATGGCAGCGAGAGTTTTTGCATTTCTTTGCGAGAAAGGGGGCGCGGGAAAGTCGACCGCCGCGACGAACGTTGCCTCCTATCTAGCCAGGCAGGGAAAGCGGGTGCTGATCGTAGACCACGACCCGCAAGCGTCCGCCTCCACATGGTCGAATTTCACGCATGCGAACGACGGCCCCGGAGAGATCGCCGTTATCGTAATGAAGAAGCTACAGCGCGACCTGCGAAGCGTCTCGCATGGCTTCGACTACGTCATCATTGACGGCCAGCCGATCACCGATGCGGTTACGGTGGATGCGATCAAGGTCAGCGAGCTCGTGACAATTCCAGTCAGGCCGAGCGGGTTTGACGTGTGGGCAGGTATCAACACCGCAGGCCTTGTAAGAGAGCGCCAGGCCCTCACTGGCGGCAGCCCAAAGGCACGCATCCTTGTTTCTCAAGCGATCGTGAACACCGTCATGGCCCGCGACGTGGCCGAATCGCTCGAAAGCTACGAGCTCCCATTACTGAACGGCAGGACGCACATTCGAGTGGCCTATACCGAAGTGGCCAGCACGGGCAAGAGCGTGATGGACCTGCCGCCAGACCACGAAGCACGCCTCGAAATAGAGGCGATAGCCAAAGAGATTTTGGAGATTCTAGGATGAAAAAGGGTGCTATCAGCATGCCGCCACAGGCGGAAAAACGCGCCGGCGACATCCGGGCAACAAGAGCCCTCACCGAGGAAAAGGAGGAGCGCATCTATTTCAAAGGCCCCGCCAACTATCAGCAAGGACTGAACGAGATCGGAAGCCTCGCGCCAAGCAGAGCGACCCACAAGGCACTGCTCATGGAAGCGATGGACGACCTTTTCAAGAAGTACGCCGCAGGCGAAGGCCGGCAGGAAATACCGGACCTGAGCGAGCTCGAGCGGCGCCTAGAGAAACTTGACCTCCTCGGCTAGTCGAGGCGGCAAGCAAAGATGCCTGGGAGCGGCGGCAACCGCCCCCAGGCTGAACAAAGCAAAACCCTGTGAGGTAACACTATGTCCGCTACAGACTATACCATGCTGCTCGCCCTGCCCCTAAGCAAGATCACCCACCCCGACTACAGGACGTTGGTCGCCCAGTACGCCGGAGAATTCAGCTCGCCCCGATTTGCCGAGGGAATCAAGAAGGCACTGGGGGAGCGCGCGAAATGAGCTCACAACGCACACAAGCCCAGTTCATCGAAGAGGCGGCACAAGCTATGGCCGTCTGGCTGGGCGAGGACTTCAAGGCCGTCCCGATGATCGACCATTACCTCGGAAGGGTTTCGCCGGTCCTGCCGCGCGCCGCCGAAATTGCAGGGCTGGCCATGGACCTCCTAAGCCCCGCGCTCGAGGCATTGCGGGAGGCAGATATCGATCGCGCGCTCAAGGACCATCAACTCGCCAGCCGTCGCAGTGAGTTCGCAGCGTTCGCCGACTACGTGCGCTCGATACCCGATCGGATGCCTGCAATAGGCACCCCGCATGACGACTTGGCTTTTCTGGCATGGCTCAAACGCGAGCTGGCACAGGCCCCCACGGGACGCGCCGGGAGGACTGCCGTATGAGCCAGAACTCTAGCGCGGCCGAGAGCCTGCTCGGCATGGCCCTCGAGGGCACGATCATCGCCGCGATCATCCTCTATCGCCTGTTCAAGCACTACGCCCGACGCACCAGCAAAAACGGCTGATCCAGAAACGAAAAAAGGCCCCCACCGCCGCTAGGCAGTGGGGGCTTTTTCATTCCTTGGGATACGTGGCATCGATCGAGCATCGGTAGCTCTGCTGTCGACTTCCACTATGGACAACCTTGTCGATCGACCACTCACTCTGCATGAAGGGCGGCCATGACTTGTCGAGGCTCACGAGGCCCTCAGCGCAGAGGTCGGCATTCCCTGGGCAATCCACCCTCAGCTTGACCGACTCGCGATCCTGCTTGCGCACATGACCTTCGGCCGCTGCCTTGGCCTCGGCCTCGCCCTGATACCGCTTGCGCACGCGCTTGAACGGCTCCGAACCCACCTCGACCGTGCATTCCTTTGCCGCCGCACCGTCCCACCACGTCGTGCGGCACCCCTTGAACTTAGTACGCGTGTCATCGTCGATGCTGGCCATGATAAAGGCCCGGTCGCCAGGACGATTATCAGCCGTCACCGACAGGGTCACGGGCGCGAGCTTCTGACCCGACAGGCTCTTTACCTTGCCGCGCCTGGCCAGCACATAGAGCGAGCCAACAGGCTTGGCCACCGCGTCATGGTCGCGTGCCAAGCGCGTCAGAAACGCCATATCCGTTTCGTTGGACTGGTCGACGTGGGCGATCGGAATGGCGGCCAGGTCGGACGCCACACGAGGCGAAAACCCATACGCCCCGGCCAGCTTTTTAAACAGATCCCCCAAGGTAGTCGGCCCATGGCTGGCGCTTCGCCTGGCCCGGAAACCTGCCCCATCTGCCGGGGTGAAGGGCGCCGCCGTGGCCACGATCGACAGCCGTGGCGGGAACAGATTCGGCGTAAGGCGACTGATAACGAACTCGCCTTTGTCGACGAGGCCGGTCTCCTTGTAGCCGATGCGAATGCCGACCTTTGCGCCCGACTTGGGCAGCGAGTCGATGCCTTCCGTATTGACGGTCAGCTTCAACTGATCCGACTCGACGCCAGCCGCGTCGGTGTACTCCCAGTCAATCAGCCGCGAGTTGATGAACGCCGCGCCGGCGCCATAAATCTCAACCTCCGGCGTAAATCCTACAGCCATAGAACACCTCTAATCCCAGGGCGAAACCGGTTTGGCCTTCTGCGCCTTCTCGACCAACTCAGGCATGGCCACCAGCACCCCAGCCGGCAAGACCGGCCCATATTCAGCAAGGCCGGGATTGATAAGCCATAACGCTTCCTCAGCCTCGTCGTCGCAGCGGCCCAGCTCGCGATAGAGCAAGACCGCGACCGAGTCACCGGCGATGCTGCGAACCCTACGCATTGACGAATTCCTTTAGCTCGAGCGTCCAGTCCACGACCATGGCCGTACCATCGTCGATAACACGCCCCTGGCTCTCGCTAAGCCGATCGATCCGCCAGCGGCCCCAGTTGCGCCCCACGCCGTCGACAAGCACGTAAGGCACCCTGGCATCCACCAGCGCCCGCAGCTCGTCGAGACGGTCCATTGCAGGCCCGTACATGGCAGAGCCGCTCAGGCGCAGGGTTTCGAGGTCCTGGCCTGTCTGGTGCGACATAGGCTTGCTGGCGATGATGTCGAGGTCGACCCAGCCGCCCGAGGTTTGCCGCTCGAGGCGTTCGTAGCAGAAGCCCTTAGCCAGGCCAAACACAAAGCCGCCAATGGCCATTTGCTGTCGCATTACGCTGCACTCCCATCACCTAACGATGCACTACGCCGAACGCCAAGCGCATCGCCCGACATCATGGGCAAGAACTGCGCGCGTAACTCGGCCATGATTTTTTGCGAAAGCGCCTGGGTCGTTGCCTGATCCGCGCCGTTGACGGTAAAGCTCGGCGCGAAGGTGATTTGCCGGTTGTCCGAGGCCTGCGCCACCTGCTGCTGCACCTCCCCGGGCGATTGCAACCGGTCGACCATGCCCTGCATGAACCCGCCGATCTTGTCGCCCAGGCTGCCCAAGAGCTGATCGATCGAGCCGAGGACCCCAGGGCCGCTCGCGGGCGCCGACCCAGGCGCCGCAGACAGTGCCAGCGCCTTTGCCTCAGGCGCCGAGCCTACAGGCGCAGCACCGGGGAAACTGACCTGCCCCGCCGTCAGAGCCGGAAGCGCAAAGGGATCTGCGCTACCCGGCACAGCCTTGGCCTTGGCTTGCGCGGCCTGGGCCTGCTCCGCCTCATATTTCGCCCGGTACGCCGGGGACACGAGTTCAGCGCCAGGGAAGTCGACACGATTCGCCAACAACGCCGGCACCACGAAGGGATTCTCGCCACCCGGGCCATACTGCACGTCAGACGTCGGGCCGGCCTTGGCTTGCGCCGCCTGGGCCTGCTCTGCCTCATATTTCGCCCGGTACGCCGGGGACACGAGGTCAGCGCCAGGGAAGTCGACGCGATTCGCCAACAACGCCGGCACCAAGAAGGGAGTCTCGCCGCGCGGGCCATACTGCACGTCAGACGTCGGGCCGGCCTTGGCCTGCGCGGCCTGGGCTTGCTCCGCCTCATATTTCGCCCGGTACGCCGGGGACACGAGGTCAGCGCCGGGGAAGTCCACGCGATTCGCCAATAACGCCGGCACCACGAAGGGATTCTCGCCACCCGGGCCATACTGCACCCCTGGCGGCGCTACGGAGGCCTGCGCGGCCGCCGCAGGCGCCGCGCCGCGCGCTGCGACGTCGGCGGCCTTGGGTTCAGACTCGGAAGTGAGCCAGTCGTATGCCTGGCCACCCTTCTCGCCAAGCCACGACCCGAACTCAGACCCGCCCAGGCCGCCAATGAGGCCGCCCAGGGCGCTACCGACGGCGGTGCCAACACCTGGCAAAATCAGCGTGCCAATTGCCGCGCCAACCTGGCCACCGGCCCAAGCGCCAGCAAGGCCGCCCGCAGCACCACCGACGCCGCTGCCGACTGCCTTCGAGTCACCGGCTTGCAGGCCGTTGATAGCCTCGATGCCGGACGCCGCAACAGCCAGGGGCACGGCAACACGACCAGCAACCTTGCCGACCTTGGCCACCCGAGCGGCCAGTCGGCGCCCTCGGGATTTGCCCTTGCCCTTGCCCTTGCGCCCCGGCTCGACATCCGTGTCGCCGCCGCCACCCGCGCCGCCCGCTGATACCCGGGCAAGCGCAGCATTCAGGCGACCCACCGCGCGATCGGCATTGATCGCCGTTTGAGCGGTCCGCACGTCCAGCTTGGCCCTGGCCATCCCGGCCTTGTTGAACGCCTGGCCAACCATCAGACCCAGGAATTTCATGCCCAGCGCGCCCACCTTGAGCGCGGCCAGGCCGCCCGCTGCCACAGCGATCGCACCGGTGACGTTAGGGAAGGTCTCGCCAGCCCAGCTCAACGCGTCCACAAGCGCCCCCAGGGGCACCAGAGTGGCGTTAAGCGCGGGAAGCATGGCATTACCGACAACCGTCGTCAGTCGCGTCAGGCGAGCCGTGAAGGCGTTCCAGCTCGTGCGCGAGGTCTTCGCGACGCCTTCGGCCTCCTGCATCATCGAAGCCTGATCGCCCAGTACCGACGTTGCATACTTCGATTTGTCGGCGACCATGGCGAAGGCTTGTTGCAGCGGCTCGAGGTTCTCGATAAGCGGCTGAATCGCGCCGATCGACTCGGAACCGAACAGGCTCGTCGAGATCGCGGCCTGCTCCTCTTTCGGCGCAGACTTGATCGCCGTCAGCACCTTCATAATCGTCGCGGGCGCGTCTTTCTGCATGTCGGCCGCAAGTTTCTGCGGACTGAACCCGAGCTCCTTCCACTGCTCCTTTTTCGCCTTGGGCGCCGAGTCGCCAGCCGTGAGCGCGGCTAGGAAGTTCTTGAACCCGGTACCAGCGACCTCCTTCTCCGTGCCCGGGTTGAGCAAGGCGGTCGTCAAAGCGGCCGTCTGCTCGGGCGCCATACCCGAGGCCGAGCCGACCGCGCCGAACCGCTTAACTACGGCCGCGATGTCGGCCGCCTTGGCGTTGAAGTTGTTGCCGAGGTAGTTGGTGGCGTCGGCCAGGTCGAGCGTCTTGCCCCGGTCCAACTTCATCGAGGCTTGCCAGCCTGCCATAGTCTCGCCGGCGGTCTGCGCATCGATGTCGAACGCGGCGCCCATGGTGGCGGCATCACGGGTAAAGTCCATGATGGCCGCGCGGCGCCCCTCGGGCGTCTTCTCGTCCTTGCCGATACCGCTCTGCCCGGCCGCATACTCGATCTGCGCCAGGTCGACGGCCGTCATGCCAGCACTTGCGATCTTGCGGTCGCTGGCCAGCACCAGGTTGTCGGCTGCCATCGCCTTGATGCCGGCCGCCTGCTCGTGTTCGTCGTCCGAGAACGTGAGAACCTTTCCGACGTCCGCCATCGCGGTTTCGAGCTGCATCGCCTGATCTATTGGCCGGCTGGCCAGATAGCCCAGGGCGGCCGTCTCGACCATTTTCCCGCGCAGATCCGCGCGCGCTGCCCGGTTCTCGGACATCCGCCCCGACGCCTTGGCGACCGCGTCGAGCTTGGCTCTTTGCGCATCGAGCGCGGCCGTGGCCTGCTTGGTGTCAGCCTTTAGCCGCTCCTGCGCGTCGGCCAGCTTGTTCGTGTCAATGCCAGCCTTGCCGAGAGAAGTGGCCAGGCTCTCGAGCTGGGCGCGTTCTCGAGACTGCGCGCGCTCGAGCGACTGCACGCCGGCGCGGGCCTTGTCCTGCTGCGTGTCGAGCTTTCTGGTGGCCGTCGTGGTGGCGTCCAGCTCCTTGCCCAGCCGCTCCTGCTCGAGGCGAGCGCGCGCGACATCATCGGCCGAGGCTTCGGTCGAGGCCTCGAGCGCCTTCGTCGCAGCGGTCGCCTTGCCGTAGGCCTGGGCCAGCTCGGACGCCTTCGCCTTCGCCGCAGCCTGCTCGCGGCTTAACCTGGCCTGCTCAGCACGGGCCGACTTTACCGCCTCCTCGGTCTGCTTGACCTTTGCCGTCAGCGTCTCGAAACCCGACACGTCCTTGGCCTGACTGTTGAGCTCTCGCAACCTGGCTTGCTGGGCCTTAATCGACGCCTGCAACTTCTCGGCGCCCTTCTCGAAACTGCCGAAGGTGGTCGAGAACCCATCGACGGCCGCCAGTTTCAGGGAATACTTAGACTCGGCCACCGCCTCACTCCTGTTTCACACCGAGACGCATCAGCGCGATCTCATAACGGCGCATCGCCTTTTCGACGTTCCATTCCAGAATCTCGGACTCCGTGGCCGAATAGACCAACGGGACCACGTCGAGAATTACGTCGGTGTCACGCTCTGAAAGAAGGAAGCCGGGCGATTCAAAAAATCCCCGATGCGCTCCTGCAACAGGTTCCAGTCAGGAACCGACAGCGCCCGCACGTCGTCCGCCATCAGCTCGGCGCAGTGCGCGGTAATCCACTCGGCCCGCTGATCGGCAGTCGCCATCTTCTTCATCATCTTGACGGCCTTGATCGCAGGCATTTGCAGGGCCAGCGACTCGCGGGCGACGCCACCGGCCGACAGCGGAATCAGCAGAACAGGAAGATCGGGATCGACAGGGGCCGACTGGTAATGGGTCGACGTCTTGGTCACGTACAGGTGTACGTGCTGCGAGAGCGAGACGTAGTCCGGGCGCTTGAGGCAATCGATCGCCTCGACCGACAGGCCGGTCGCCAGGGCCGCCAGGGCCTCGAATCGCGCATCCTCGTCGTCCTCGGGGATGTTGCGCAGCGCTTCCTTGTAAGCGCCGTAGGTGAAGGGCTTGAACTCGATCTCGCGAATGGTGACCGGCTCGGAGCCAGTGACCTTGGGGTCGGCCGGGATGGTGATGGGGCACAGCAGGGTATGAACGATCGGATTCCACGACATGGGGATTTTCTCAGAGCCAGAAATAGAAAAACCGCCCAGGCGGGCGGTTTAGAAAGGGGGATGCAGGCGAAGCGGCTTAGGCCATCATCACGTTACGACGAACGCTTTCCATGTAGTCTTTGCCGTTGAACACGAGCCGCTGCGTGCGGGCATCGATGTCGACTACCTCGACGTTGTTCTCGACGCGGGTGTAAGTGCGGTTCGCGATCTCGAGGACGGTGACAGGCTTGTCGCCCATCTTGACCGTCTTCTCTTCCAGCGACTTCAACTGCCCGCCGCAGGTGTGGTAGGTCCAGTAGTCTTTGCCGTTCTGATCCTTGCCACCTTCGCGAACCTGCAACAGCACGTCTTCACCGATGCGCAGGTTCATGTTCGACAGGATCGGCAGGCCAACACCGTTCAGAGTGATCTTGGTCGTCAGGGCCTTCATCCCCTTCGCCATTTCTTCTTCGATAAAGCGACCACCACGCATGGCCTCCATATCGAACTCGAGCTTTGGCGGATCGAAGTCGTCGATCGTTTCCATCAGCGGCATGCCTTCGAGCGTCGCCGCGATTGCAATACGGGTACGGTTTGCCTGTGCCATTTAGAGCACCCCCTCGAGGAATTCTTCGATGATTTTGTCGGAAGCGTTCAGCATGTAGACCATCGTCTCGTTGGGCGCGTAGCGGCCGTAATCGATGCAGATGTACCACTTGCCGTTCTTGTAGTTTTCGGTGTTGTTGAGCTCGGGATGGAGCCAGACCTTGCCGCCCGGGATGGTCTCGTCGGCGACCAGCGTTTGCAGCCAATCGTTGATCCGCTTGAGCTCCTGATCCCAGAAGGATTTCGTCATGTTCTTGGCCATGACCTTTTGCGAACTGGCGATCAGCTTGCGCGCGAGCGAGTCATCGAGGCCGACGTAGCTGATAAATTTCCCGGTGACCGAGCGGTTACCGATCAGCGAGAAGCCGCCCAGGCTGGTTCGCGCGTAATAGCTGATCCCATAGCGGTTGAGCAGGTTGCCGTCACTGGCCGGGTCGAGGATGTTGTAGTTCACCATCCGCGACACGTCTTCGGCATTGGTAACTTGGTTGCCGGGGCTTTCCCATGGCTTGACCAGGGCCATGGCCGCGATGGCCAGGGCGCTCGGCGGCAGGAACACGTTAGCCTTTGCCGCCTTGGAGTAGACGCTCGGCATGTTGTGAACCAACAGGCACCGGTCATAACCCAGCGAGGCGCCGCCCAGGGTGTCGCTGTAGGCCGTCTGCGCCTCGATCGTGCCGTCGATGCCGTCGAGTACGACTCGCGCTCGGATCCGCTTACCGAACGACGCGAACTCGCTGGCCATGGCCTTACGAGCAGTCCAGCCCGGGGCGCCGATGATGGTCAGGTCTTCAGGCGTGCCAGCGAGGGCTTGCAGACCGAGCAACTTCCCGGTTTTCGCATCGCGGCCACCCATGACAGCGTTGAACGTGTCGTCGGCCGTGGCTCCAGGGGGCACGACAACCACGTAGATCGGCACCGTGACGATCTTGAGGATGTTCTTGACCACCAGGTACAGGGTGCCCGCCTCGGCGCCGGTTGGGTCCAGCAACTCGGCTTGCGTCAGGTTGCTGATACGGAACGGCGCGTTGCGAGGGACGCTCATGGCGGCGTTCGGCGCAGTGCCGACCAGGCCGACCACGTTGGACCCCAAAGGCCCCATGGCCTCGGGACCCTCGGTGGCATTAATCAGAATGCCGTTGTGTTCAAATTGCGGGATCTGCGGCATTACTTGGACTCCTTAGCGGCCGTCTTGGCCTTCTTTTCGTTGGCCGCTTCGGCCTCGACTTCGCTGGTCAGCTTGAGGCGACCGGCCGTGACCCAGGCGCCGGCCTCGACCTCGAGCAGGTCGAGCGTCTGGCCTTCCTCGGTCCAGTGCCCGCCCCCGCACGGGTAGCCGACGAGGACGGTGTAGTTCTGGCGCGGGTAGTCTTTCTGGTTAGCCATTCGGCTGATCTCCGGGAACAAAAAAAGCCGCTATTGGCGGCCTTGGGCGATTCGTTAGGGGTAGGGTCGCAGCGGGGGCGTTAAGAGCCTTGAGCGGCCAACCAGGCAGCGAGAGCCGTATCATCAGGACTTACCGGCCAAGCATCATCGGCCGGGGCAGTAGGGGCGACCTCGACGCGGCTCAGCTTCACGCGGTAGACCTTCCATTCCTTGAGCGCAGAGACCTCGGCGTCGGTCGCCATATCGAGGTCGACCGCGTCTTGCAAGGTGGTGATTCGGCCCGTGGCGTATTTCTCGGCCAAGGACTTCCGCCGACTGGCCTGCTCGCTTTGCGCTTGAGCCTTGGCCGCTTCGTCAACGACCCACTGCTCGTCCTGCCAGGTGTCGAACTCCGAGGCCGGCGCTTGCAGGGTAAAGGCGCCAGGCAAGGGGCCGAGTTCCTGCCACACCTGGGCGGCGCCGCTCTCCGTGCTGTACACCGTCGAGCCGCGGTAGTCCGGCACGATCTGCCAGGCCGTAGCTTGGTCGACCGCGACCGCCGCGAAACCCGCTTCGACTACAGGCGGCTCGAGCTGGCAGCTATTCGCGGGGAACAGCCAGACATCAGGCTCCAGCGGGCTTGGATCAGCCTCGCCGACCGACAGAAACTCGGCGGTATGACGCGCCAAGTTGCAGAGGCGCGGCGGCACCACACCCGGCATTTCCCACCAGGACGCCGCTGGGTCGCTCACGCGCTCGATTTCTTGATTTTCCACGTCGTATTCCTTCAATACTTGATGCAGGCCAAATAGGCCCGGTTCGCTACGCGCACTTCGCTACCACCGCTACTGCTGATATTCAGCGTGTGGGTGTGCGCGCCGCCGACTGTTGTCGTGAACGTTTGCGTGCCATCGCTCATTTGATCGCCAATCACCGCGTTCCCACCCTCTTGAACAAAGTTGGAAGTGATCTTTTCTCGGATGAATTGCGTGCTGTGCTGGTGAGCGCCGCCGTTGCTGGTCGTACCGCTGTGCGTGTGCGCCTCGTTCTGCCCGGCCTGGGTCGAGAACAGCTCACGCCCAGGGTCGGCGGCGTTCAGGCCATCGGTCCAAGCCTTGTCCACCAACTCACGGTCGTCCGGCAGATTGAACGTGGTAGAGCCGTCCCCCTCGCCAAAGGTCGTACCGATCTCGGCAAAGAGCAGCGCGTAACTAGTGCGCGAAACCGCCGCACCGTTGCGCTTCATCCAACCACGCGGCGGCCTAGTCAGGGCGAAATGGCCGACCATGCCTACGTCCCGCGCCTCAAGGGCTTTCAGCGCCGGGACCGTAGCCAGCTCGACCCAGGGCTCAAAGCCGCTGTAATCGTTGCTGTCATCGGTCCTCAGCGTAAGCCGCGTACCACCGGTAACTCCGAACTGCGTCCGCTGGCCACCCGCTTCGATCTGAAAACCGACCGCGTCATACCCGCCCGATGTGACTTCTGCACCCACGCTGTTATTGGTATACCCAAAGAACGTAGTGCCACGCAGGCTATCCAAATCAGGAAGATGCGAAGCTCGCCCGGTGCCAATGCCAAACGCCGCCAGGGCTTGTAAGAGGCCCTTCATCGTGGCGATCTGGTCGGTATTGGTGCCCACGGGTGCTGTAGGCGCCTCAGGCGCTCCAGTGAGCTTGGGCGAGGCCAAATTTGCCTTGCTGGAAAGCTCGTTGAGCATGGTCGTCGCGAAGTTCGGATCGTTGCCGAGCGCCGCCGCCAACTCTTTCAGCGTGTCCAAAGCCCCGGGCGAAGAATCGACCAGCGCGGCGATTTCCCCCTGTACATACTCGGTATTGGCGGCCAGCTTGGACTTGTCGCCCTTGGCTGGCGTCGGCACAGTTGGCTTGCCAGTGAGGCTCGGGCTTGCCAGAGGCGCCTTCAAGTCAAGAATGCCTTTGATGGTGGCGCTAAAGCTCGAGTCGTTCCCGATTGCGGCCGCCAACTTCCTCAAGGTGTTCAGCGTGCTAGGCGCCGAATCGATCAGGTCAGAGGCGGCCTCTTGAACGAATGCCGTGCTAGCCGCCTGGCCGCTATTCGTGCCCCTGACGGCCTTTGGCACCTCAGGGATGCCCGAGAACTTTGGCGAAGCAATAGGCGCTTTCCCTGCCACAACCTCCGACAGCAGGTTCAGAGCATTCAGCGAGGCCATTTCCACCCAGCTCTCGAAACCGCTGGAATCGTTGCTGTCATCGGTACGCACCTGCAACCGCGCGCCACTGCCCACAACGAACTGCGTGCGCTGGCCATTCGATTCGATTTGGAAGCCGACAGCGTCATAGGCACCAGTCGTCTCAGGCGCGCCGATAGCCTTGTCACCGAAGCCGAAGAAGCAAGTACCGCGCAGTGAATTCAAATCATCGATGAAGTTGGATCGACCGGAGGTCAGGCCGAACGACGCCAAGGCTTGCAGCAACGCCTTCATAGTCGCGAGCTGGTCGGTGTTGGTGCCGACCGGCGCAGTAGGGGCTTTCGGCTCGCCGGTGAAGGTAGGCGATGCGATATTCGCCTTTTTGCCCAGCTCGCCGACAATCGTGCTTGCAAAGTTCGGATCGTTCCCGAGCGCCGCTGCCAGCTCTCTCAGCGTGTCCAGCGCACCAGGCGAGGAGTCGATCAGAGCGGCAATTTCCGTCTGCACATACTCGGTATTGGCGATCAGCTTGGACTTGTTGCCCTTGGCCGGGGTCGGCACGGTCGGCTTGCCAGTAAGATCCGGGCTCGCCAAGGGTGCTTTCAGCTCCAGTTGCGCAGTCAACTTATCAGCCAGGGCGCTTAGGGCATTGACCGTCGAGAGCTCGGTCCATGTATCGAAACCGCTGTAGTCCTCACTATCGTCAGTGCGGATCTGAAATTTCGAGCCGCCGGATACGGCGAACTGCGTGCGCTGGCCATACGATTCGATCTGAAAACCGACCGCATCGTATGGACCAGCCTCGACAGGAGCGCCCACAGTCCAGTGCGTGAAACCGAAGAACCGCGTACCGCGCAGCACGTCCAAGTCAGCCGGGCGCGTGCTCTTGTCGTTCGTCAGGCCGAACGCGGAAAGGGCTTGGACAAGCGCACGCATTGTCGCGAGCTGGTCGGTATTGGTGCCGACCGGCGCAGTAGGGGCTTTCGGCTCGCCGGTGAGGTTCGGCGAGGCGGAGTCGGCCTTATACGACAGCAGATCGTCAACCTGGGGGGCCGTGTAGATCTGCTGGAACGCCAGGGCCGTGGTGCCCAGTACGATCGGGGCGTCGGTCTGCAAAAACCAGAACGTATCGCCGTTGCTCGAGCCTTGCTCGACGCCTACGGTCAGTTGCGGTGTGACCTCGATGCTGGCATCGGCATCGGGCGCTCGCTTCCAGGCCCCGACAGACACGATGTAGATGCCGTTCTGACTGGCCACCTTCTGATTTTTGACCAGCACCCGGTCACCAATGACCAGAATCACACCGTCGACCGTCTGCGTACCGGCCAACGTGATATTGGCCGTGGTCGCGGCCCGTACCGACTGCTTGCTATCGAGCTTGGCGAGCTCCTGGGCGACGTAGTCAGCGACCCAGGTCCGCGTAGCCTTGACGATGCTCTCGTCGACCTGAATCACCACGTTGGCGGCGTTGCTGGTCTGGAAAATCGCCTTGAGGTAGAACTCTTTCCCCGAACCAGACGTAGCCGCGACCGGCTTGTAACTCTCGGGATACTTGAGGATCGCGTACAGGATGCCCGTATCGGTCCAGACGCCCGCCTCCCGCACATAGAAGCCGCCGACGTCGTCCGGGAGCGTCAGCTCGAGGACGAGCCACGACGGATTGTCGGCGTCCTGCAGGATGGAATTGATGTCGCCGCGCCACACTTCGCGCTTGAGCGCCTTGGCTCGGGCGTCGGGGTTGTAGACCGATCCGCCACCATCACCGACCGACATTTTCGCCAGCTTGATCGGCAGGCCCTTCGCCTTTCGGTCGGTCTCATAGGCGATGCCGTCGTTCGTGAGGATCGTGTAATACTCAGCCGCCATATGCTGCTTTACTCCAACGGGTAAACGGTCGTCTTCTCAGTGCCGCAGGTAACCGAGACCCGATAGGTGGGGCTGGCCAGCGTCAAGCCTGGAAGCGAATAAGGGAGGACGGTGCAGAGTTCGGAGCAGACCGACCCGGCGCCGATGTAGTGCTTGCCAACGATGCGTTGGCCGATGGTTACGGTGATGGTGTCGCGCTCGCTCTTGGCATCCGCGAGGCGCCTGTCGAGCCGCGCGTCCATTTCGGCGCTGTAGGCACCATCCGCAAAGGCCCGCACCTCGAAGCTGTACGGCCGACCTTTGGGCTGCACGTCGTACCAGGGCGTCACCTCGGGGGTCAGTTGCAGACCCCGGACGGCGTTCTCGAGCGCGAGTCGTGTGCCGGCCTGGCGCTTGGTCGCCCAGGACAGCGCGACGGTGTCCCGCCTCTCGACCTCGCTCGCTTCGGGGTCCCACTCGCTGACGCCACGATCGGCGGCCAGGTAGGGCAAGAACTCGACAGGCGTCTCGGCCGGGTCCATCAGCTCGGGGAACGGCGGGACGATGCGCTCGAGGAACATCCCAAACCCGATGTCGATCGCCTCCTCGATGCGCGTGGACGACGTCAGCAGGGTCCGAGGCAGCTTGTCGACGTCGATCGTCATAGCGTCCTGACCTCGAGCTCGATGTCCGTGCAGTAGGGCGCTTGGTTGTAGGCCGTGACGATCGGCGCGGTTGGCTCGAGGATCTCGAGGCGCACACCGCCCGCTCCGTGCAGGGTGTAGTCGATCCAGCTTGGCTCTACCCGCGCCTCGAGGCGATGGCAGCTCTCGGCGTAGGCGCGCAGCTTCTTGGTCGCGTCTGCCTTGGTGAGGCTCGTGTCTGGCCCGGGGTTGATGTAGGCCACCGCGCGGATCTTGTAACGCTTGATAGTCGCCGCCTGGACGACCACCTCGTCGGTCTCAGGACGAACGTCGTCACGAGCGAAATGCTCACGGACAGCCTTGAGCAGATCCGCAGAAGGTGTGCCGTCCCCCTCTCGACCGAGGACCGTGACGTAAACCCGCCCCGATCCCGGCACCAGGCACCGGGCGTTGCCGTCCTTGACCTTCGCAGCCCACCCGCCGTCGTTGAAGGTGTACGTCACCGTAACCTGCCCCGGGGCGCTGGTGTCGACCTGCACGTCAGCACGGCCGCCCAGCGTCAGCACCTCGCGCCGGTACTGCATGCGCGAGCCCGCAGCCGGCGCATGCGGCGCCAGGTAGTACCGCAGCCGCGCCGCTTCGTCTGACTCCTCGGTCGGCGGCACCGGTGGGAAGGCGTCAGGGTCGCCCGCGTCGAGGACCTGCCGCTCGAGGCCCATGTCGGCCAACCGTGCGTTGAGGTTCGTACCGGTGGCCCACCACGCAAGGCCCTGCTTGATCTTGGCGTTGTAGTCCCGCGCATGCGTCTGCAAGCGCACGGTGAACGCCTCGAGCATCACGGTCAGGAGCTCGGACTCGTTCGCGAGCGAAACCTCGAGCTTGGCAGCCGTGGTGGGGTCCTTGGCGGCCACGTACTCGACGACAAAGGCCTTGAACTGCTGCAACAGCACCTCGAAGGCCTCGACCTTGACGACTTCTGGCTCGGCGAGCTGGTTTTGCCCAGGTATAAGCATACTCACGCATTCACCTCGAAATTCATTGTCCGGTTACGCCAGGTGCCCGACAGCCTGAGGACCAGGCCCGGGGCGTCAGTTCGGCGAGTGGCCACGACAACGCTCGGCTCGAAGTCGTCGATGCCGTTTGCCGGGTTGTAGAAGGTTTCGATGGCCGCGCCCTGGGCCAGGAGGAGCGTGTCGTCGCCGAGGTTCTTGGCGAGCAGGTCGAGAAGCGTCGTGCCGTATTCAGGCCGCTTTACGCGCGTTCCCTTGGGCGTGGTAAGTGCCCGCGTGGCGCGCTGGACGAACTGCTGCCAATCGTCCACGGCCGCTCCCGTGGAACGATCAATGCCGATCATCAGGTGTGTCCTATGTTTACGCCGTCGTGCAGCACCTTGCCGCCGATATGCACGAAGCCCGCAGGCGTCAGCCTGAAACCCACGGCGCCGAGCATCACTTCAACGCCGAGCTGGTCGGCCTTGATCGAGAACGGTCCGTTTTTCCAGGTGTAGGCGTGCATCGCGTGGTCGTAGCTGCTGGTTGTGCCGTCTGGATAATTCCGGCAGGTGACGTTCGGATCAGCCGAGGCAGGCGGAAAGGCCGTCGAAGCGATGCCGGGTAGCGCGATGGTCTGCTTGCCGCTGTCGCCCCCGCCGTAGTTCAACAGCAAGCACTGTTCACCAGGCGACGGGTGACGCGACTCGCTCAGCGCGCCGGCCGCAGGGTTGAGGTAGGGCACCGAAGGCGTCTTCAACTCGCCATGACTGACCGTGGCCCGGCCGGTGGCCGCGTCCACTTCGCCAAACGTGCCGATGCGAATAGACCCTTCACCACAGCGGCGCAGGTCCTCGAGTTCCTGCTCGACCTCGAGCAGGCGGTCGACCAGCGGGGCGAGCAGTTGCCGGACGTGCGCGTCGAGCAGGTCCATCATGGCAAGGCCTCCCCGATCGGCTTGTACTGGGCCGGGTCGTCAAGGCTGGTCACCTCCCACGCATAGGCCACCAGGGGCAAGCCCTTGACCTCGGGATCGTCCATGAACGGCTTACCGAGGCTGATCCACTGCGTAAAGCGCGTGCCCCAGGCGTTGTAACCGCCGTCGCCGACCTGAAACATCGACGGGGCGCTGTGCTGGTCCTCAGGCACACCACATTGCACGCCCGGCAGGCCCCATCGGTTGTCCTTGACCAGGCGCTCGAGGCAGGTGGCCAGGTTGACCGCCTCTAGCGTCGAGTGCTTGCGCCACCGCGCGACTACCGCGTGCAGCGTCACCGACACTTGGTGACCGTGGCGGCCGTCATTGCCGCGCAGCGCAGGCCCCGTGCCCTCGATCTCAATCAGCACCGTGGCGTCGGAGACCTCACCCGAAAAGTCGTCGTAGTTGCCGACCGACACGCCCAGGCCAGCGGCCAGAATCGCGTCACCGATCGCAAAGAACAGGTCAGACGGATTGTTGAGCTCTTGATATGACATATCGGGCCTCTTGCTCGAACAGGTCGACGAAGCGCTCCATGGCCCGCTTTTCCCAGCGTTCGAGAACGCCCAGCGCCGGCCCGTCCCAGTCCTCGGTCACACGCTCAAGCGGTAACCGCTCCCGCCCCTTGCGGCGAAAGACCATGGCGGGGCCGTTCTTCATCTGGCCGATGAACGCATCTTCGTAGGTGCGGTGCCGCACGGAGACGCCCGCCTTTGTTTGACGAAGCGGCCCCAGGTAGTGAACCGAGATCGGCTGTAGGCCGACCCAAACCTTGATTTCACTGCCTGAGGCGCGCGTGAAGATGTTGTAGCGATGGCGCACCGGGCTTTGAACGACGCCAAGCTGCTTGGCGATCTCGCGGGTGCTGTGCGTGCGTAGCCACTGGGCTACCTTGCGCAGCGCGCGGGCCGCAGCGAGATCAAGATCCCGCTGCAAGCCGTTCAGGATCTCAGGAACCCGGTGTACCGCCTCGCTAACGCTTAGGTTGAGATGAAAGCCAGCCATGTTGTGCAGGGTCCTTTACGCGCGCTTCGCGGTCACCGTAGGGCACCAGCACCATCAGCGACCGGAGACGGCCGTGGGGGCTGACATCGGTGATCGAGAACTCTCGGTCGCTCTCGACGACCTTGGCCAGGTGCCAGTCATCCGGCACGTCCTCGTTGCTCACTTGCAGCACGCGCTGATTGGCCTTGGCGCGGATCTGCGCGGCGCCGACGTTGGTGCCCTGGCGCAGCATCACGCCAAAGGCCGCAGGGTCGCCCCACATGCCCAGGACCTTCTCGATCTGGCCACCGGTGCCCACGATCAACACCTCGCACCCGAACTCCTCAGGGTCGAAGAAGTCCGCCAGGTCGTCGGCGCCGATCATGCGCCGGCCTTGGCCGGCTTGGCCTTCTTCTCGAGGCCGGCCAGCTCAGCGACAAGCACTGCGTGCTTGTCCTTGAGGGTCACGAGCTCGGCCTCGAGCCCGTCGCGCTGCTTGGCGAGATCTGCGACGACTTCTTTCGCTTCGTCCCGCTGACCCTCCAGCGCCTTGAGTTCGGCCGCCGCAGCCTCGAGTAATGCACTGGTTTCATCGGAGGCGACCCCCTTGGCGCCTTGGAATTTCTGGACTTCCTGCTCGGTCGCATCACGAGCAACGCCCGCCGCCACCATCGTGTTGCGGTCGTTGCGCGTGACCTGAATCGAGGCCCCGACTGGATAATGCTTGCCGGCCACGAATGCACCGCGGATCAAAACGACCAGGTACAGCGCGGCCGAAATGGCTTGGTTCATCACTTTCCCTCGTGAATAAAAAAAGGGGCCGAAGCCCCATTCCAGCCCGCAGAGGAGCGCTTACGCGATCGCTTTGCGCAGCACGTTGAACGACTGCAAGCGGCGGACGTTGGTGTCGACGTCTTGGAAGACGCGCAGCACCAGGCCGTCGCTGCCCGCCAGCTTCGCGGTGTCGACGTTGATGTCCATCACACCCCACAGCGCGGTGATGATTTGCGACCAGTCGCCGAAGATCCACGCATCACTTGGCACCTGATTGCTGGCGTAGGCCTTGTAGCCGTTGACGGTGTTGTCGCGGTCCCACAGGCGCTCGCCAGTGTTGGGGAAGACCTGCGTTTTCTTCGCCGAGCCGCGCTGGGTCGGACTGGTCAGATAGGCCATGCCCGATTCGTCAGCGTTGGCAACCGCGATGGCGGTTTCCATATCGACGATATGATCCCAGCTCACCGACTTGTCGTAGGTGGAACCAGGCAGCCCGATTTGCTCGATCAGGCCCAGCGGCTGGTTGTCTTTGCCGTTGCCGGTGAGCTGCGCCTTGTCGATGGCAACAGCGATACCCTCGATCATGTCCTGACGCATCAGGTTCTCGACCGACATGCTCGATTGCTGGCGCAGGCGGCGAGTTACAGCCAGCGCGCCGGCGATGGTCTTGGGCGAGAGGGCCATGGTCGAGAAGTCGAAGTCGGAGAAGTCCGGCTCGGAGTTCTCGCCAGCGAGCCAATAGAAATTGGTGCCGCTGGTCTTACGCGGGATGGCCAGGTCGCCTTGCAGGCCACTCAGCACGCGCGCACCGAGCCGGCCGATCATCGCCTTGTTGCGCAGCACGTCGACGAACTGGTCGACGCGCAGCTCGGTATCTACCAGCACGCCACCTTTGCCCGGGGTGCCTTTCTCGAGCTGACGCGAGAACACGACCTCGTGCGGCACGTACAGGCCGCGCGCCTGCTTCTTCGAGGCGTCGGCGATGGCCAGGGATACGCTGCGCTCGAAGCCGGCTTCTTTCCAGTTGCCGGTTGCCATGGCGTTGATGGCGCGCATCAGCGAGTAGGACTTGATTTCCTTGTCTTGGATGCCGAGCTCGCGCATGTTCTGGCCGGGCTGCATGAAGTTCGGCAGCTCACCATTGCCGCTGGGCGATGGCGCAGCACTCAGCGGGGCGCTCGTCGCCAGGTTGGCGAGCAACAGCGAGCGCATGCGGTCGACGCTGGTGCCATCAGCGATCGCCTTTTGCGCCAGCTCTCGCTGACCATGCGTCTCGCCCAGGGCGTAAATATCTTGGGCTCGTTGGCGCTCGGCCAGGGCCGGGTCAACGACTGGGGCCGGATTGCTACCGGTGTTTTCAGCGGACATCGAATTGCCTCGGATGGTAAGAGTGTGGGTTTTTGGTGCGGCCCGGCCATGGCCGATCGTTGGATCGGCGGGCACGGAAACGCTGGAAACCTCATAGGGCTCCCAGGAAACGACGCGGTAGTAGAGAACGCCGTCGACCTCGCGCTCGGGCCTGGCCATGTACGCGAAGTAGGAAATGGAGAAGTTGGTACGGATGCCGTCGACGAGGTCGAGCCAGACCTCCTCGGCCCGGGCGTGGCGCGAGAACCTGATCCTGGCCCGCAGACGCCGATCGTCCGTAAGCCAGACCTCCTCGACCTTGCCGATCTGGTTGCCACGGTCGTGGTCCATCAGCAAAGGCGCATCGCGCATGCGGGTAAAAATGATCGAGCTCGCCGTATGGTCGAGGATCTCGAACCCGAACTCGGTCTCGACGGGGAACTCGCTCGAGATCGAGATCTCGACAGTGCGCGCCTCGAGGTCGATGGTCTGCTGATCGACATCCATCGAGCGGCTACCCGGCCCGGCCATCATCGAGCGGCTATTGCCCCCGACAGCCAGGCTAAGCGCCGTTGGATCACTCGGCATTGACGAGGGCTGCGTCGACTGCATCGGCTGTCGCCTCCTTTGGTTGGGGAGGCAGCAGGCCACGGGCTTGCATTTCCTTCTGCTCGCGCTCGAGCTCCTCCCAATGGTCATCTGGGTCAATACCGGCCTGGCGCAGGTAGTAACTGCGCGTCTTGGTGCGGTTATTGATGCTTTCGGTTGCGGCCTTGGAGTCTTTCAGCGGGTCGACCCAGTCCCAGCCGCGCGGAATCCAGCACAGCTCGGAGTAGCGATCGGCGTGGCGCGGTGGCAGCTTCAATGCGCCCTTGAGGGTGGCCATGGACAGGAACCCGGCCCCGATGTCATCGAGGATGGAATCGATAACGAATCGCTGGGTGTTCTTGTAGAAGTCGCGCTCGTCGAGCTCGCCGCTTCGCAGCGACGAGAAACTCACGCCCTCAAGGTCATGCGCCAACCGGTTGTAGCTCGGCCCGAATCCTGCCGCGATACCGCGTAGGCTCTGCTTGGTGAAGGGGGCAAACTGCGTCGGCGAATTGCTGCTCAACTGCTTGTATTTCAAGCCGTAGGGGACGACCTGCGTCGAGCCGATCTCGATTCGCTCCTCGAGCTCGACGTCTTCCTCGTCGTCGCCTGGCGGGTCCATCCATTCGGCATCCTGCTCGAGGACGCCGGTCAGCTTCGCGCTCATTTCCGACTTGACCAGCTCCGCGTGACGGTACTCGTCGAGGTGGTGCAGCTCCGCAGCCGAGGCATGCGTCCACGTAAACCCGCGCGACTGGTGAGGCCGCCAGGGCTCGAACGTGTGGACCAGCTCGCTAGCCGGCACCCGTTCGTACTGCTCCTCGGGGCGCTGGTAGATGTCCCCGGGGTGCTGCTTGAACAGCCAGTAGGCGACGGGCCGCTCCCACTTGTCGCGCTCGACACCCATGCGGATCGTGTTGCCGTTGTCGAGCAGGTTGTTGAGATCCAAGTCGAGACGGTCGATCTCGAGGATCTGCAACGCAAAGCCCCACCGGTTCGGCCAGTTGCGCAAGAGCCGCACCATGACTTCACCGTCACGCGCGAGGCACTCGACCCAAAGCTGCATGAACGTCGTAAAACTGTACGTGCCAGTCACGTCGCAGTTGCCGCGCTTGCAGAACCGCTTCCACTCCTTCTCGATCAAGCGCCGAGACTTACGGTCTGGCTCACCGTTGCCGAGTACCGCTTTCGACTGTAGGGCGATCCCGTGCGCGCCAATGACGTTTTGCTTGAGCAGGCGATAGAACCGCTTGGCGTAGGGGCTATTGATTGACTGCTCGCGCGCCCTGGCCCGCAAGGTGACGTGGTCGCGGTAAATGTCTTGGTTTGCGTCGCCCTGGCTGCTGCGCAGGTCCCAGGAGTCCGTTAGGCGACCCCGCTTGGCCGCTGTGAAACTTCGCTGCCCGCGCGCCTTGGATAGCACTGGCTCGACACGCGCAGGCGGCGCAGGCCTGGCCGACCCGCCCAAGGCCCCGAGTGCTCGCTTGAACAGGTTCATAGTCAAAGCCTTACGTTAATCCGACGCCGCATGGGCCGACGGTTGTTTTGCTGGGCCACTTCGCGCCGGTACTTGGTGCGCAGCGCATCGAGGCGCTCGATGGGGATGCGATCGAGGCGCATGCCGTCGATCTGGTAGCTCTGCTGGTCTTTGGGGAGGCGCTTCTCGAGCGCCGCCTCGACCAAGGCCAGCATCCGCCGAGCGTGGCCGCGCGTGTCTACGTCGCCGGCCGCTGCGAGGTCCTCGACCACCGAGATTTCACCCCGGGCCAGCGTGTGCCGGTCTTCTCCGCGCTTGGCGTAACAGGCCCAGCGGTAAATGCCGGCCGGCAAGCTGGCGGCCTGGGCGGCCGAGAGCTCGAACCGGTACACCGGGCCACCTGTCGCGGTGATGTCGAGCGATGCCAGGCCACGAAGGACGTACAGCAGTTCCCAGCCCGCCTCGGGAAGACAGGCAGGCGCCTCCCTCACCCAGGCGAAAGAGTCGCCGGCGATCAATTTTGTCGGTTCCATGGGTCAGAGCTTCCGTTTAACTTTGAAGCGGGGGCGCTTCTTGGGGGCCTCGGCTACAGGCGGCGACGCTGGGGGCGCTGGGGAGGGGTCAGGCGAGGCCGGAGCCTGCACGACCACAGGGGCCTCCTCGAGCGCCTCGCCCTGGGCGACCCTAATGGCCTGCTTGAACTGCGCAAGCGTGAGCGCGCCGCCCTTGCGGCGATCGAGCTTGTCGCGCCGAGCCATGACGTACTGCATGGCCTCGCAGTCGAGGTAATGGTTTTCGCCGACTTGGGCGAACTTGCCTTCACCCTCGCGCCACTCCTCGCCTACCAGTTGCTTGCAGTAGTCGTCGGTGACCTGCTGGTGCAGCACCCAGAAGCCCGAGCGGTCGTCAGGTCGACCGAAGCGGCTATGCACCCACCGCTTGGCCATTGGCGAGTCGAAGGCCCAGCGGGAGTCGCCGCGCTTGCGCACCTTGCCTTGTTTGTTCTGCTCGACGTTTTCTTTGCGGTAGAACATCCCGAGCCGCTCGCGGCCTCGCAAGGCCACCGCGCGGCCCTTGTGGGCATGGATGAAGGCGTACACCTTGTCATCGCGGTACCCGATGTCGATGCCCGTCTCGGAGATAAAGTAGCCGTCGTATTCAGTATCGATCAGCTCGCCTAGTTGCTCCCATACGGCATCCTGATCGGTCTCGCCCCACAGCTCGCCGTGTTCGACGAGCGCCGAGCTTTCCGCCGCGTACCAGGCCCGTACCACGTAGACGAGCCGGTTTTTCTGGACGTCGATCGTGCAGTAAATCTTGAGAGGTGCCATCAAGATCGACCGCTCAGGGTAGCCCCAGCGCATCGCGCGCACTTCCTCCCAGCTCGGCACGTCACCAGACTCGGCGTAGCACTCTCCGAAACCGGTGTTGTAGACGGCCAGCAGCTTTGCCGGCGAGCCGGAGAGCTTCGCGGAAAGGAGCTTTTTCGCCAGGAACCCGTAGGATTTCTTGACCGCGAACGAGCAAAGCCCTGAAACCCATATCGAATAGGTCGTAAAGCCAGCGGTGTCGGCTTCACCAACGATTTTTCCGTCTGCCGTGATGGACTCGCCAGGAGCAACCGCTACGCCCCGCTTGTTCATCCAGGGCCGCCACTTGTCCTCGATCTGGCACCCGCTACCCGGGCATTGAAGCCGCGCATGCCGAAACGCTTCGTCGGGCGTGCACTCCTCGGCGCTATCCTTTCCAGGCCACCAGAGGAGGTGGGAGGAAGGGATAAAATACTTGCTGCACTTGGGACAGGGGACCGCCCACTCGTGACGGGTCCCGCTCTGCCACAGCTTCCACACCGCCGAGCCGATCGCCTTGGGGTCACCCACAGACCAGTGGTAAAGCCCAGTGCGTGAGTCCTCACGGCGATCCACTTTCCCGTGCGTGGGCGTTGCGGTGTAGCCGACTTTCGAGTCCGCGTAGGCATCGCCCCGGGCCTCGATAACCTCAGTCGAATCGCCCTCGCTGGTGTTCACGATCCGGTCAACCTCGTCGACCATCACCAGGCCAGCAGAGTCGGCCGACATTTCGGTCGGCGATCCTGCCCACACGAACCGGAATTTCGCACCTGCAAACCACTTGGTCATCTTGGTGCTGATCGCTTGATCGAGCTTCTTCCACAGCGAGGCGCACTCGCGGAACATCGCCATAAACTTCGGCTCGATCGTGCTTTCGATCAGGGGACGAGTCGGCGCAACGTACAGGCATGGCGTCGGGTCTTCGTCGAGCCGCTGGCCTATGACGTTCTCCATCGTCACCGACTTGCCCATCTGCGTTCCCATGACGAAGACCACCCGGGAAAAACAGGGCTGGGCAAACGCCCAGGCAACCGGTTTCATGTAGGGGTTCGTATCGGGGTCAAACGGGCCGGGGATAGGTGAGCCGGGCGGCATCACTCGCTTGGCGCGCGCCCATTCATCACTCGCCCTCGGCAGTGGCGCATCCACCATCGCCGCTTGGTGGTGAATCGAAGCCGTCAATTTGCGTAGCGAATGCTTGTGCGCGCTGTTCAAGCCGCTCGGCAGTAGCCGCCCGCACTCGCCGCGTTTCCTCAAATAGTCTTGCTCGGATTTGGGCAGGATCATCTAGTACCGCCAGGTCAGAGGCACACCGGCTTGGCAGCGAGTCGAGCTGGGTGGCATAGACGGCGGCGATGCTGGTGGCCAGGGAGATAACCGCCTCGATCGGGACGAGACGCCCTCTCGCCGCGTCGATTTCGATCTGTAGCTTTTCCCGGCGCGCACGCTTGAGTAACCGATCCTCTGACTTGGCGCTGCCTGGCGCGCCTTCTTCGTCGTCTTCGTCGTCCGATGCGTCGTGCGCGGCGCGAGCGATAAGCCAGTCGATGGCCTGCTCGCTGTCGATTTGCAGGGGGTTGCCTTTGCCGCCGCCGCCTGCAACTGGTAGGCCGTCCTCAATGAGTTTGCTGACCCACCGCTCGGACTTCCCTATCAGGTCAGCCAGCTCCTTTCGGCTGATAATCTTGCCCATGGAGAAAGGACCTTGAAGGGTTGAACGTATAAACGTAAAAGCGCATTTGGTCCTTTGCGCTTTTACGTTTTTACGCTTTTACGTCAATGCGCAAAGCCGCGCCGCCGCTGGCCTCACGGTCAGGTGGGTCGCTGGGCGGTAGGCTTTGGGTATTGAAGAAAGGACTGTAAAAAATCACTCAACCACGCGCGAAACTCGCGGTGTTTCGCCCCGTGAAGGGGAGGGCACCCGGGGAGGACCCACGCCGCACCGGCGCACCACGACGGTGCACCAGGCCGGCAGGCCGCCCCTGCCCCGACTGACCGCCGAGGAACGACCTGTCGATCGCCTCCTCGAGGACCTGGCGCGCGAGAGCCTCGAGGACGCTGTCGCGTTCTTCAGGCTCCATTGCATCCAGGGCTGCGACGGTGGCGGCAGAGACGCGACAGCCACACGACAGACTCACTCCGATGCCCCCGCATCCTGTGAGTCAAGGCGGATTGTCGCTCTCGATCCAGACAGCAGGCGGTCAACGATCGCACCTTGCGTCTTATGCAATCCGTCAAGATAAGCGAGCCACTCAGTGTCGACCAAACCCGGGTGCGGCTTCGGCCGATCCATTGGTGGAATGCTGAACAAGTGCGTGTGTGACCCTGCCTGGCACAGCGAAGGTTGGCGCGAGCATGCCGGTATGGCTTCGCCCTCGGTAGCGCCCAATACCATGACGCTTTCCGGGCGATCTACCACAAGAAAGCAATGCTCGTGGCCCCCGTACCGACCGGCACCGTGACTGTGCTGCCTGCTGGCGCAATCCTGGCGCGCCTGAGAAGGGCAATCGACCGAGTGCTTGTGCAGCTCGTTCGGCTCGGCCTGCGACCCGAGAACAGTTCGGATCTGCTTGAGCGCTGCGCTTGCCTTGCCTTGGCGCGCTTCATGGAGCGCCTGAGAAAGGCGGTAACCCTCGTGCTGCCGGATCGCCTCGCGAGCCAGGTCGCGCGCTCTCGAGATCGCCATTTCGATACGGAGCGACGGGTTGAAGTTCTCAGGGCTCGCGCAGCCTGAAAGCCCCGTCGCCAAGATGAAGCCACTTGGCAGCAGCGCCACAGCCTCGGCCTGGAAAGTGCCCTGAATGACACGGGTGTCATAGGTGACCGTAGCGAGAATCTCCTCGACCATGGCCAGGGTCACTCGAGGACCTGGCACGCCCAGGTCGGCGAGAGTTTCTTCGAGCTTGCGATCGGCGTCATTCATGGCTCTTGCCCTCCAAGGCGGCTTTGACTTTGCGCTGCCAGGCCTGCAAACCGATCAGTTGGTTTCGGATGCCGTGGCAGGTGGTGTAGTTGTCGGTGATGGTTTCGGCTGCGGCAGAGAGCGCAACTCCGGCGGGCTCTGCATCAGCAGGCTCGGCGGGTCCGGGAAGCACGTTGGCAGCGGCGCCGTCGTGCAACCGGACAAAACCGCGAGTAAGAGTGCAGGATGCATCAGCAGCCGGAGTGACATAGACGAGAACCTCTTTGGTGATGGTCTTGCCGGTCTTGTAAATGACCCGATCGCGGTCGACGTACTCGGTGACCACGACGTCGCGAACGGTACCGACCGCCTTGCCCTGCTCGAAGGCCTCGCGCAGGCTCACGACTTCCGCGTCCCTGGCTTTGGATTTTTCGCTGTCCCGGCCAGAGGCATAGCCGGCGACGTACACCCAGGCCAGAACAGCCAATGCGCTGACAAACGCCACGATGAATCGAGTCATAAGCCCACCAGAAACAGAGACCGCTGTAGCTCGCGGCGAGTTGGGATGCCCTGGCACTTGTTGGCCGGTACGCGGCAGTCCAAGCCGGCGACATACGTCCAGCGGCGAAATTGGTCGGCCGCCTCGAGCCACTTGCCGGCCTTGGCCAGCCTGTAGAGCGTCGAGTTGCGAAGGGCCGGAGCGCCGAGGTTATAGACGAAGTCGGCAAGCGCGATCTTTTGCCAGATGGTCGCCTCGGGGAAGTGCTGCATCACGAAGTCAACCGCGCCGGAAAGGTCGCCTCGCAGGTAAAGCGCGCACTGCTCAGGGCTGGCCACGTCGCCTCGGCGAACGCCCTTCGTATGCCCTGTACAGATCGTCCAGACCCCGCCAGTATCCGGGTAGGCCTGATAGACCGTTCCCTCCATTTCCGGCGTCAGGATCATCAGGCCGGCCATGATGGCGGCCCGCTCGACTGGCGCCGGTAGGCCGGTCGAATTGACGGTGAAGCCTGCCGCCGCAAGCGAGAGTGTCACAGCGGCAACGATGCGCTGCACCAGGTTCATTTAACCCCCTTGGCGCGGCGCGCCTTGATAAACCGCCACAGTGGGAACAGCCATTTGCTGCCCACGAAATGAACGATCAGCAGGCCCGAATAGGCAGCGGCCAGCACATAGGCCCACTCCATCGCGGTAAGGCCGCCGATAACCACGCTCGCGGCGAACGGGGCGGCCTTCGCGACCTCAGTGCCAATCGAGACGTTTGCAGCCGTGGTAACGACTTCCCTGCCCATATCGGGCCTCCAGAAACGACAAAGCCCCGCTCAATGGCGGGGCTCAGTAGATAGTGGCCAGGCTTTCCCGGCGTGTAGAAACGCGAAAGCCCGCAACTTGGCGGGCTTTAACGGTTTTATGACAGCGTGTACATAATGCCTTTTTTATCTAAATTCTGTCAACCCTATTTTCTATTGCAGAGCAGCTTGGGCGTTCTTAAATGCCTGGATGCACGCCCATGCAAGGTAAGAAGAAAGACATGCCACAGCGAGAATGCCGACCAAATACGAGGCCTGGCCTCGAGTGCTGGCCAGCACGCGGTAAGTTCCCCAGGCAGCGCACGAAGACAAGAACACGGCCCCGAAAAGACCACCCAGCCCCACAATCCCAATACTCAGCAGCGAGAACAAATACTCGATGCTGTACGACTCGCAATGACTCATAAAAAAACGCCTATAGTGTCTGGTCGGACGACTATAGGCGTTTTTACGTTTTTACGCAAATACGTTTTTACGCTTTGACGTGTCTATGCTCTCGCATCCAGCCCGCGACAGCACCCTCGAGCGTGGCGTAGCCAACGTCGGCGAAGTTGCAGGCCTTGCAGCCGTATCCCCATTGTCCGCCCGCCTGAATGAACCGTGGCCGGCCTTGGGCCTTGCAGCTATGCCGAGGGAGGTCGGCATCGTTGACCAGCTCCCAGGACATCCACGCACGCGCCTCGTGGATGGCCGCATCGCCTCGAGCCTTGCACTCAGGACAGACGACCATCATGCGAGCCGTCGCGGTGTCCTTGCGCAGCACCGGGGCGGTGCCGCAATGGATACAGGCCATCAGTCGTAACTACTTGGGCTGCACGAATCGCCGGCCGAGTTCGAGCTCGACCCCGCATCCGACCAGTTGCTCCCGGAGTCGCACGAGGCGTCGCTCGAGCTGGTCGCGGGGCTTGAGCGACTCGGCTCCTCGGTCACAGGATAGGCAGTAGCCTGCCCGAATGGTCCAATGGGATTGAGGGGATGTAGGGGGTGTGACCACGGTGCATTCGCAGAGGACGAGGCTACGGGCCAGCCGGAGGTTGCCGGTTGCGAGCAGTACGGCGGCCTCGCCGGTTTCGAGCCCGAGGCCGACGCTTTTTTTCGCCCGAATCGCCGCTTGAGTGCTTGTATCAGCTTCACTTTCTTCACCTGTTGGGCCGACACCTCGGCCATCGATAACGTAGTCGAAGTCGCCCAGGGCTTTTGCCAGGGCCTCGAGGGCGTCCCGGTCGAGTCTCTCGACCTGCTCGGCGTAGAGCTTCCACCGGGGCGCCCACTGGACGTCGTAGTTCCCGCGCTTCACTTGAAGCAAGTGCATCAGTTTTTCGCTGTCGTGAATCTCACGGCCGCTATTCATGCGTGCTTTCCCGGCCTGCGTGGCCAGGTGCGCCAAGGCGCGGATGTTCTTGAGGGTCTTGGCCTGCACCTTGCCGAATAGCGGCTCTGCACGCTTCCACAGGGCCACGACGGCCCCTTGCTCGTCGTCCCATTGCGACGAGTCGCCGTAGGCATAGCGCAACCACTGCCCATACTCAGGGGCCAGGCTACCAATGGCCTTGATAACGTGGGCGTCCTGATAGGCGAACGGACCCAACAGAACCGCGCCCTTTTTCTTGGCGCGCGTCTCGGTGGCGTGCAGGCGCGTGGTAACGCGCTTGAGGTCCTCGGCGCCTCGAGTCTTGCGGTCGGCATCAGTTAGGCCGGCCGGGCGGCAATCGCGCGTACCTTCGGTCGTGTAAGGCGTTGGGCCTGGCCGGTCCCGGTCTTCGGCGAACGACGAGCCAAGGAACGAGGCCAGGACAAGGTCGCGCATCGAGCTGACGACTTGCGCGTCGATGGCCCGAGGCTTGACCCGGGGCGCCTTGATGGCCGGGATCGGGGCGGTTGGCTCGTCGACCAGAACGAACGAGGGGCCACCCTGCGGGAGGGTCGACGCTGTCCCGGACCAGCCCATCGACAGTGTTTCACGCGCGGACATTGACTACCCCTAGACGCTCGGCGATGGCCTGGCAGTGAGTGCAGAGCGTCACGCCCGGTACCGCTGCCCTGCGTGCTGCTGGAATAGGAGAGCCGCACCCGCAGACCTCGGCCGAAACGGCGTGAGCGAGCAGAGCCAGGCGGCCCAGGCGAGCGGCTGCAAAGGCGTCGGCGGCCTTGAGTTCCATATCCGCAGCGAAGTCGCATTCATCGGCCATAGTGCAGCCCTCCGTCCTTGAGAATGTTGGGCAGGTTGATAACCCACTGAACGGCCCTGTCCATGTCGAGCAAAGCGAAGGTTTTCGCCAGCTCCTCGAGGGTGTCTTGAGCGTACGACACCACGATCTGACGGCCGCGATAGCGCAGCTCAGCCCGGATAATCAGGTTGGGAGAATCCGGGTTCTCGCCCTGCTCGTTGACCAGCACCACGACAGCGTCGGGGTTGATCCGAAAGACCTTGAGCCAATCAGCCATGCCACACCTCCGGCAACGTCTCGTGACTGGTCATCGCAGCGAACGCGACAGGGTCGCGCTGGTGCAGCTCGAACAGGCGATGGATGGCGTTCGTAATGAGCTCCATTCCCTCGGCATCAGCCTTTTGGCAGATGGCATCGAACTGACTGGCTGTTGCCCCGTACAGCTCGCCCTTGAGCGATCGAGCGCCGAGGCGCTCTGCGCGATCCTTCTTGCGCTGCGCCGCCGACTGCTGACGCTTGCGATCTTGCTCGCGGATAGCGTCAGTACGCTCCGGGCGCTGGCGCTTTGCCTTGGCTGGCTTTGCCTCAGACCCGGCCACGAATCACCTCCACGACGCCGCCCAGTGTGCCCAGGGGGCCGGCCGGCAGATTGACGCCGGCACCGGTGGCCAGCGCAACCAGCTCGCCGAGAATGGCGCCTGCCGCCTCGAAGCCCTTCTCGATCATTTCTGCCGCCGCATCGCGGTCTTCGCGGCAGTAACGGCCGTCCTGCGCAGGCTCGGCCGCTGCCTCGAAGAACTGGCCGCATTCGATCATCACATGGGCAATGCGCGCTCGGGTCGACTCGACCCCATTGATCGCGCGCAGGGACGGCCGCAGCACTGGCACCATGCCTGCCATGATTTGCAGGTCGTTCACGATCTCGGTGCGGTACGGCTCCGAAACGCAGTTGACCCAGGCCCATTTCCACTCGAGCGGGAATGGCTGCGAGCCGTTGAACAGACGATCAACACGCTGACGCCACGCCTTGCGGCGCCGAATGATGTCGTCAACGCCTTCTGCGCTGGGCGGGACCTCGACCAAGTCTTGAGCCTCGAGGGCGGGAGCAAGGCGCTCGTGCGCGAAGCGCTCCATGGACATTTCGGAGTTCTGGAACCAATGCGCGGTGTGCCCGAGGATGATCTCGGTTTCGGTCTTGCGGCTCATAGCAGCTTTTTTTCTCGGAATGCGGGGGATGTTGAGTTGTCTACATTCTCGATATACAGAGAAAAAATTGCAAGACAATTCCCGGATAGAGAGTGGATGTCGACGGCATCCAGAGAGGACAATATGTGCAAGGAGGACAACGTCCATATGAGAAAGCCAATCACCATCGGTCCCGCCGTCAAGCGGCGGCGACAAGCCTTGGGCTGGACGCTGCAACGTGTCTGTGATGAAACCGGGGGCGCGTTGTACACCGGTTATCTGAGCGACATTGAAAAGGACAAATCGAACCCGACCATCGACAAGGCACACGCCATTGCCTCGGTGCTGGGCACGACGATCGATGAACTCATTCAGGAAAGCATCGGCAGCGACGTGGCCAGGGCGCCGACAGAGCATGCGACCCGCGCCCCTGTTCTGCCGTGGGAAATGGCCGTCGAATGGGTGCAAAACCCTGATATTTCAAGGCTTCCAGGCGGTACGCCGTGGGAGGTTCCTCTCGACAGCAAGAGCCGACGCGGCTTCTTCCTGCGCCTGAACGACGAGTCGATGCACGCACCGGCCGGGCCTGCCTTCCCTAACGGGGCGCTGATCTTCGTCGACCCCGAGCTGCAACCGCAGGTGAACGACTTTGTCGTCGGTTACTGCGACGATCCGACCGCGCCGACCTTCAAGAAGCTGGTCAAAAGCGGGTCACAGCACTACCTGCAAGCGCTCAATCCACAGTTCCCCGTGGTTCAAATCGATGGAAATTTCCGCGCGATTGGGGTAGTGATAGGCATGTCTATGAGGACGGCAAGAGGCCTCATTCGATAAACAGACAAAGCGGTTTCACTGAATAGAGAGAAACGGATAGACTAGCGCTCGACCGCTAGTTTTCTTTTTCGCGCAAACGCAAAAAGGCCGGGGTTACCAGCCCCGGCCTTTTCGCTTGATCTACCCCGAAAGGATGACCCTAACCATCCACCTGTAGCATCGAGATTCCTGTTTTAGCGGGCAGGTCTCACGATAGGCAAACGGCGCAAATACTAATCTAGCGTCGCCAGTTTAGGGTCATCCGGGAGCGAGTCAAGCCAATGCGTTTTTGCGCTTTTGCGTTTTTACGCATAGGGGCAGAATGGACACGAAACACCCGAACGCCTTGGCGGCGTTCTATCAAGACCGGTTCCACTCCCGACCGGAGGACCTGGCCGACTACTGCTACGCCGAGATCAATTCGGAGGCGGCCGACGTCGGCCTCGATTGGTCGTCTATTTGCAATGCCGTGAGATTCACGGCAAAGGCCGGGGAGTCGAAGCACCGGGGCAAGATCAAGCCCACGGACAAGAAGCACCAGGGCAAGCTAATGGCCTGGGCGGACCTGCGCACGGTCCGGCTGAACGACGGCACCGAGATCGAACTCCCGTTCCTCACCTTCAACAACAACAACCACGTTATTGGCGCAAGCCATTGGAGTGGCTGGGATGCGCTGCTCAAGCTGTTCCGCCTCCAGGGCGGCACCGTTCCAGCCGGCGAGCAAGAACGCTGGCGCAAACAGCAGGCCGAGAAAGCGGCCAAGCGCGCCGAGCGCCAGGCGGAAGCTGATCGCCTAGAGCGTGAGGATCACGCCCGTCGTCAATCTGAATGGGCGGCCTTCGAGGCGGCCTGGTTCAAAGGCGGTCGTCACGAGTTCAGCATCCTTGACCGCAAAGGCCAGCCCGCGACCGACGCGGTCGAGGTCCTGGGCGAGGAGGATGGTTCGGCGCCCTACCTGCAAAAGAAACAGATCGGGGACGTGGCCAAGCACTGCCGCTTACTGCGCATGCGCGATCGCATGGGCGAGTTCACGGCCATTCCGCTGTTCGACATCCACGGCAATTTCGGCGGTATCCAGCGACTCTACGCTGACAAGAAAATGCAGGGCACCGGCGTGCAAATGGACGGCCTGCACTTCATCCTTGGCAGCCTCGAGAAGGCCGACCGCATCTACAGCGCCGAGGGCTTCGCGACGGGCGCCAGTATCTACCTGGCAGAGCTCGCGGCGAAAAAATGCGTTGCCGTGATTATCACGCTAAGCGCCGGTAACCTGCTCAAGGTGCTGGCCAAGTACAAGCGCCTTTGCCCAGAGCTCAAGATCGTCAACGCCGCCGATAACGACCGGTGGAAGCCCCGGGCGGGTAACGCCGGGCACCTGGTCGCTCTCGAGGCCCACCGCGATTTCGGCTACCACTCCCAAATGCCCGACTTCGTCGAGGCAGGCATGACGGCCGAGCAAGTGGCCGAGGCCCTGCGCACCGAGAAAGGCCCGACCGACTGGAACGACTACCACCTGCTCCACGGCCTGAAAGCCACGTCGAAAGCCTTGCGCTCGCTCTGCTCGGTCAAGTCCGAGAGCGACTATTTCCTGTATTGCCTCCAGCGGGTGAGCGTGAGCGCGTCCACTGACGAACGCCCCGCGCTTACGGCCGTTAGCGCCGGCATGTTGCAGGCGCCGATCAAGTACGGCACGCAGCAAGTTATCGACATGGTCATGGCCAAGCTACCGGCAGGCTTTTCGGGCAACGCCTTCAAGATCAAGCGCCGCGCCCTATGGCTGGCCAAGATCAAACTGAACGAGGCGCAGCAATTACGCGGCTTCTCCCCTGCCGCGCTTGCACGCCCAGGTATCCGGCATATCAAGATCAAGGGCATCCGGGGCAAGCATGGCGAGACCCTGATCCCCGACCACGTTGCGGATCTGGTCGAGTCGCTCGAGGGGTGCGTCATCACGCGCTCGCCGATGGGCAGCGGCAAGACCGAAAAGCTGATCGGCCCGGTAATGCGCAACTCGGCGCGCGCGGGCTACCTGGCGCACCGCATCACCCTGATGGACGACGCGGCTAACCGCCTCAAGATCCGCCACTATCAGGACGTAATGGGCTTCGAGCTGCGCGACGTCACCCACATGGCCTGCTGCGTCAACTCGATTACAAACTCCAAGTTCTACAACACCGCCACCGAGCGCAACTGGTTCACCACACTCGAGACGCTGTGCATCGACGAGGCAAGCCAGGTAATTCGGCACGTCACTAGCGGGCCGGTCGAGGGGCCTGTCCGCGTGATGGACACGATGCTCGAGGCAATGGCCAAGGCCAAGCGCGTTTTGCTGTGCGACGCCGACGCGAACGACTCCGTTATCAGCCTGTGCGAGCAGGCCTGCCCTGGTACGCCGATCACCATCATCGAGATCGACGGGTGCATGGACCACGTCGAGGTGCGCTTCGGCGATACCGACGAGGTGTGGCAAAAGGCGCTTGAGCTAATCAATGCGGGCGAGCGCGTACTCGTGGCCAGCGACTCGGCCGAGCAGGCAAAGAGGCTTGCAGTCATGGCCTTGGAAAAGGACCCCGAGCGGCGTCTCCTGTTGATCCATCGCGACTCTAAGTCCGACCCGCAGGTCGAGTCTTTCCTCGCCAACCCGAGCGACGAAGCGGTCAATTATGACGTGCTGATCTACTCCCCGGCGATCAGCTCCGGCGTGTCCATGACTACGCCCCATTTTCAACACCACATCGGGCTTTTCAGTGGCAACACGGTCGGCCCGAGCGATGCCGTGCAGATGCTTCGCCGCGACCGTACCGCCCGTAGCTACCTGCTCGGGATCGGCCACAGTAGCGTGCAGCGCAACACCGACCGCGAGGCCATTTATCGCGGCCTGCTGGCCGCCGACGAGATCTCTTGCGCCTATGAGGAGACCTCCGACGAGATCCTGCTCCGTCGCAAGAAAACCGCGTTCGACGAGCTGTACCTCGCGTGCCTGTCGACCGAGAACCTGGCAAAAAACAACTTCGCCAATAACCTGTTGCTGATGCTCTACGCAGACGGCTACAAGGTCGCGCGCATGGCCGGCGATCCGCTGCTGGCAAAGCTCTCGCGCAAGAACCGCAAGCTCGCCGGCGCGCTGGTCTTCTCCCAGCGTCTCGCCTTGATCGACAGCGTCACCACGCCAACCGAGGACGAGTTCGTTCGGCTCAACCGAATGGACGTTCGCAGCGAGGCCGAGTCGGCCAGGGTCGACCGGTACAAGATCGAGAACCAACTCGGCGTAGAGACCATCCGGGCGGATGATGTCGCGTTCTACGACGACAATGGCATCCGTAAGGTGCTGGCGCTCGAGCTGCTCCAGGCGAGCGAGGCGCAGGCTCTCGCGTTCGATCGCGCTCAGCGCAAGGCTAAGACCACAATCACGAAAACGCGCTACAAAGCGCCCGCCAGGGCCTTCCTGCGCGATGTCTTCGAGATCCTGGCGCTCGACCCTATGACCGGCGCCGGCGAGTTCTCCTCGGACGCCTGCCGCCAGGTGTTGGCCAGGATCACGCAGACGCAAGCATCGACCGAAATGTATAACGCCCTGGGGCTGGGGAAAATCATCACGCACGGCGCGAAACGCTGCTGCCCTACGACGGTCGTCAAGTCCATTCTGCAACGCCTGGGCCTCGAGGTCGGCAAGCGCAAGACAAAGGGCTCGTGGCTGTACAGCATCAAGCCGGACGACTGGTCGTTCATCACCGGTTACGTGCGCCAGCGTGCGGCCAAGGGCGTGCATTCGTTGACCACACACGAGCATCCATGCCCGCACGAGCCGCGCCTCTCTACAGAATCCGCAGCCTCGGCCGTTACCATCGACGCGAGGGATACTTTGCAGTGTGGTGTTATAGAACCAGATGCAAAGTATCCCTCACTCGAGCAACGCGAACGCATCTACGCCGCCGCTCGCTCTGCCGCCGCTCCCCTCGGTAACCCGCTGTCGAGGCTGATCGAGGTCCTCGAGCCAGAGGTAAGCAACGGGTTCGCGAGCGAGGGTGCCGATCGGGCACAGATCCGGTTCATCTTGCAGCACGCGGACCGGGCGCTCGCAGGGGGCGGGGAGTGACCACCGTCGGTCGGGGAGCGTAGCGCCGGCATAGGCGTCGACGGGGTTGTATAGACCTGTCGACGTCTTGCATCTACTCCCGGAGCGCCAAGGGTATTACACTGTACACTCATACAGGCATTACAAAGCCACTATTAGGGAGGGACGACCTATAATGCAGCCGCTGGACAGAATCGACGGGGCCTCGCAGCTCCTACGCAGGGTAGATGCAGTATTGGCCATGATGTTGCAGGTTGGCCCCGACGCCAGCCTCGGACAGGTCATGGAAACGAACGGGCTGATCCGGGACGAGATCGGCCGGGCGCTTGCGATCCTCGAGGGAGGGGATCAAGAAAGCGCCAGCCTAGAAGGGACTGCCGGGCTGTCACAGCCTACGGCAGCGGCGCCAGCCCAGGGAGGGGCGGCGGTGGTAACTCTCAGGCCTTGGCTGCGAGTGTAAAGGCCTCACGCGATGCCGCCATCCGGTCGGCCGCCTTCGCGGTAGCGACCTCCACTCCGTTGATGCTGGCCACTGCAACCCATTCCCCGTCCGCTGCTCGATGGGACGTTATATGGGGTCGAGCTTTGGCCACCACAGGCGGAACCTGCGCCACAGCGCTGACGGCGTGAGCCGGCACAGATAGCGCGTCTGCCGCCAGGTCAAGATACTCCTTGATGTTGGGTCGGTAGCTGCCCACGTTCACAGAGATTGCACGTTGATTGATCTTCACGAGAGGGTCAGCCTCGATCGCCGATTTAACCCATTCGTGGATCCGCTCGAGCCCCGCGCGGCCTTTGATTGCCGGGTGATCGTCTAGGGTCTTGAGGCCCTCGAGGCGGCTCGCGAACTTGGGCTCGTCGACCTGCTCCTCGTCCTGATAATGCACTTTGAATTGCTTGTAGCTCTCCTGGGTCTCGAGGTCTTCATGCCCGAGCATTTCCCGCCAGAACACCTCGGCGCTCTTTTTCGCCCACCGTGGGTCGTGGGTGAAGTGGGTCTCGAAAACGATGCGCGCCCATATAGCGCGCGTGTCCTTGAAAACCCGTGAGTCATCACGGAAAACGTTTTTCGCCAGGGTGTTTAGGGTCTTGGCCGTGCGCCGGTTCACCTCGGTCGCATCGAGGCCCTGTAGGCCAGCACCCTCCGGCAGGCTGCGCATGCGGTCAACCGCCTCGAGGACGATGTCGGCGGCCACGAGGGTATAGATACGGTAGCTTGCGTCGTAGTCGACGCCCAGGCGCTGTTTAGCCTGGCCACTGAACTCGAGCTCGAACTCGCCGGCCTTCTTGAAGCGCCCTTGCGTCAGCACCTCGAAAGCGCGTCGACCGGTCACCATCGCGATTCCCAGGGCCAGGCGGGAGAAAGTGTTCGACGCGAGCATTTCAGCCGCTGTACGCACGTACCAGTGGTAGCCGATGTCGATCGTGTTTACGGCCTTGTGCTCGAGGACGGCGGCCGCCTGCTCGGCCATCTGATCCCGTGTCAGCGTCGGCAGGCTCAGGTGGCGCATTATCTCGTGGTCGATTTTCATCGCCTTGACGTCGAGGTAGGCCGCGTTCGTCCCGCCCCGCTTGATCTTGTTTTTCAGATCCCGATACGCCAGGCGCAGCGGGACGATGTCGGTAGTCTCCGCCATTGCCTGGAAGTCGGCGGCGTACTCCGGGTAGTGCTTGGCCATGCGCCGGCAGGTTTCCTCGATGGAGTGGTGCCGCCAGTTCTGCGCCTGTACGGCGTTGCGCAGCCTGGTCAGGTAGCGCCGGTAGCTCGAGGGCTTGAGCTTGTCCTCGGGCGCCCGCCGACCGTCCTCATATAGCTTTGTCTTGATCTTCTGCGCCAGGCGCGCGATGCGCTTGGTCTTTTCGCCGCGGCTGATGCTCTCGTCCCCGTCGATCCGCTCAACCTC
>Ga0153980_1000151_pt1 | contig 37337 bp, 32 predicted proteins | sample TSGA064MetaG_FD_104722 | JGI IMG/M metagenome (GOLD analysis project Ga0153980, IMG submission 104722) | Attine ant fungus gardens microbial communities from Georgia, USA - TSGA064 MetaG | ecosystem: Host-associated > Fungi > Mycelium > Unclassified | place: USA: Georgia, Magnolia Springs State... | reverse complement strand
CCTGTATGGCACTAAGCTGAGCAACGCGAAAGTTGTTGATGACGTGATCGACTTTATGCTGGGCCGTTTCCGTACCTGGTATCAGGAAGAAGGTCACAGCGTCGACACTATTCAGGCCGTGCTGGCCCGTCGTCCTACTCGTCCGGCAGACTTTAACGCGCGCATGAAGGCCGTTTCCCACTTCCGTACTCTGGAAGAGGCGGCCGCGCTGGCTGCGGCTAACAAACGCGTTTCGAATATTCTGGCGAAATCGAGCGAGCCGCTGAACGACAACGTGCAGGCTGCACTGCTGAAAGAGAACGAAGAGATCCAACTGGCGACCTACGTTTCCGCCTTAAGCAGCAAGCTGGCGCCTTATTTTGCCGAAGGTCGCTACCAGGACGCGCTGATCGAGCTGGCGCAGCTGCGTACCGCCGTGGATAACTTCTTTGAGAAGGTAATGGTAAACGCAGAAGAGAGCGAGGTGCGGATTAATCGCCTGACGCTGCTGACCAAACTGCGCGAGCTGTTCCTGCAGGTTGCGGATATTTCGCTGCTGCAGTAAGTCACACCATGCCCGCCTTTATGGCGGGTTTAGCGGGGAATAATAGATCCAACTAAGTCTGTTATTCCCCGCACCTGACTATGGCTTAATTAATATATACTTTTTTATCCGGCCAAAGCGGGCTGGCGTTAATAATGAACAGGGCCGGTTACAAATGTTCTAATGGGATTATTTCTGACAGGAAATTGCTCGTTTCTCGTTACTGCAATCGCCCATATCTTTTTGACAGGAAAAACGTTTTTTAAAAAACTGATAAGTTCACCTATCCCTTTTTCAAAAACCCAGGCGCCAAAAGCGGGATTGAAACAGACCCAGAACTCTCTTTTCACCAGAACAATCCCATGTCCGGTTCCATCAAGCAGGCTCATATTAACAAGGTAAACACCGGGGTGTAAATCCAGCAATTTTTCCCAGTGTGGAGTCACTCTGCTTAATCTGGCATTTAAACCGTCTTCCGGCATTATACTTTGCCAGCGTTTAATTCTGTCATACTGGTAATCATACATGTACTTTAACTGTCTTGCTATAAACTTTGCCGATCCAGAATAATAAATAACATATTCAAGAGGCACCAGTGGACGGTGGAATCCTGATAGCTCATTATAACAAAATTCTATTGATGCAGCACTACATACGCCGAGAGAAGCTTCAGTTCCATGAAGCTGAGATATTAATACTCTACGATTTATCTCAAATAACTTTATCATAAAGATCCTTTTCAGAAAGAAGATAATAAGTTCGGATAAAATATTAATTGAATTAAACGGCCTCAAAGAGAAAAGAAGACTCATGCGCAGAATAATTTAACCCTTCGTGCAATGCAATATCTTCTCTATTAAGTATGACTGCAATACACGCTACCAGGTTTATTAACTTATAAAAAAATAGCGGCATCGCTACCGCTATTTAGATTAACAAACATAGTAGTGCGGGCTGGTACAGAATGGTGCTATTTATGCCTCTACCAGCCGTTACATATTTTAACTTTTGGCTTTCATATCAATGACGAAACGATACTTCACGTCACCTTTCAACATCCGCTCAAACGCCGCTTCAACGTCATGCAGACGAATCACCTCTACATCCGACACGATATTGTGCTCGCCGCAGAAATCGAGCATCTGCTGCGTTTCCTGAATACTACCAATCGACGTTCCGGAAATGCTCAGGCGCTTAAATACCACTGGCGTCACGTTTGGTGACTTGTGCGGCGCATCGGGAATACCAACCAGCACCAGATGGCCGTTGGTTTTTAGCGTATTAAGGTACGGATCGAGATCGTGCGGCGCGGCCACACAGTCGAGAATAAAGTCCAGGCTGTTAGCTTCAGCCGCCATTTGATCGGTATCTTTAGAGATCACTACCTTACTGGCACCCAGGCGCAGCGCATCTTCACCTTTCGCAGGCGAGGTGGTAAACAGCACCACTTCCGCACCCAGCGCGCGGGCAAGTTTTACCGCCATGTGGCCCAGGCCGCCCAGACCAATAACGCCTACGCGCTGACCCGGCTGGATGTTCCAGTGCTTTAGCGGTGACCAGGTTGTGACGCCCGCGCACAGCAGCGGCGCAACCGCGCTTAACTCCAGGTTTTCCGGTACGTTAACCACAAACTTGCTGTCGACAACGATGCTTTCGGAATAGCCGCCGAAGGTTTTGCCGCCGATAACCTTTTCTTCGCCGTTATAGGTCGCGGTGAAGCCCGCTTCGCAATACTGTTCTTCGCCTTGACTGCACTGAGAACAGTGGCCGCAGGAATCAACCATCACGCCAACGCCAACAAGATCGCCCGCTTTAAACGCGGTGACATCGCTGCCGGTGCTGATGACACGGCCGACAATTTCATGGCCCGGCACCAGCGGAAAAGTACTGACGCCCCATTCGTTGCGCGCCATGTGCAGATCGGAATGGCATACGCCGCAGTAATGAATATCAATGTGTACATCGCCAGACTGTAGTTCGCGGCGCTGGAATTCGAAGGGTTCGAGAGAAGTGGTGGCAGATTTTGCTGCCAGGCCTTTAACCTGCATGTGGCTGTCCCCTGTTGGGCAAAGCGGCCCAGGATAAAGAAATGTGCAGGCGTTGGCAAGGCGGAATTGCAGTGATGAAGAGAACCAGTCGTGCTAATCATAAAACCCGCCGGGCGGCGGGTTTTTTCTGACTATCCCAGCAGCTCACGGCTGAGACAAGGATTAGACTGAATCAGTAGCATTAATTTTTGAGCACTGCGCGAAGGTTTGCTGCGCTTCGCTTCCCAGCTCTTAACCGATGAAACGCTGACGCCCATTGCCAGGGCAAATTCGTCTACTTCCATGCCGGTAATTTCCCTGATGCGTTTTGGTTCGGGCATGGATACTTCACCCTTTAATGCGGGAGCGGCCTGGATAACTTCACGCGTAAGCACGATGTGCTCAAGACTGGACAACAACTCACTCATTGGGTCTTTTACTTCCATAGAGCACTCCTCATAAAAATCACTAATGTGAACAACCAGAGGGAGGATCTGAGACCCAGATCCCGAATGCTGGCGAACAACAGCCTGAGAAGCTCAATGAGACCGCGCAGGAAAACGCCAGGATTTTTAGTATGGGCGCAAAAGCAGAAATTTGCGCTCAAATTTTTGACTATTTTTTGCACCTGCTTGCCGAAAAAATCTACGGGGAGAAGAGGCGCGTCAGGCCAGGCCAGACGCGGCCTGAAGTGGTAGCGATTACAGCGTGGATCTGGCAAGAACAAGGGCAAAAGCCAGCGGCGGAAAACCGGCTGGCAGAAAATTTTTGGCAAGCGTTAAACCAGTAGTAAAAAGCTTTACAGCAGATTAAGCGTGACCGTTATTGCAGTAGTTTTGGTTCCGGTAGTGGGTGCGGCGCCATACAACCTGATATCGATAACCTGACGCTGTTCCACTGTAAAAGGTACGCCGCTGGCAATCAGGTCGGCGCCGTAATTATAAGAGAGTCGCATATAGACATCGTCGCCCAGAAGAAAATCATTGAGAAGATGCGGGCCTGAAAAAGTCAGAGTAAATTTAGAATTGCCTGCTGCGATGACAGTTATCTTGTGGTCGACGTCCACACCTTTTTTTATCTGATCGGCAGTAAAGTTTCCTAAATCTATACTATTAGGTAAACTTACAGAACAGACTTTCGCTGCCGGGGCAGTTATAGTTGTGGATTGGCCATTTTCCCACGATTCGGAAACATGCTTTGCAGAAAACGTTACCGACCTTGAATCTGCTGAACTATTTTTCATAATTAAAGTGACGCTGACATCTGCATCTGAATAAGCATACTCATAATTATAACTATAATTCCTCAAGTCACATATTGCAGCGTGCGTTATATGTTCTCCGGTTTTATTATTTGTTATGGAAAAAGTGAAGTCAACAGAGGAATCAATACTTTGGCAACGGTAATTTATAAAACTATTAGCGATGGGATTAAAATCAGATTTTTTTACTCTAAGCGTTCCTTGCTGTTCTGAAGGATTAACAGCTGAGATAATGTCAGCTAAAGAGTAACTGGTCGGCAACAGGATAACCGCGATAAAAAATAAAAATTTCCCTGTGAAATTTCGCACTTTCACTCCTGATAAAAGAGCCAGTGATAAAAAGGGCAGCTATCGCTAAATTTTTTGCGGATAAGCGCCCTTTACATCGTTAAAAACGCCCGTACAATGGCCAAAATTTATCACCGCGCAGCATTACAAAGGCGCGATAGTTACCGTCATAGATCCGCTATAATCGCCCGCCGTCGGGGCTTTTGACCCACGTGCCGGGACAACTTTAATCGTCTCGGAGGTAACGGTCGTTTCTCTTTCCAGCGTCGTTCCTGCCGCAGCCAGGTTTATTTTGGCTGAGCCGCTATACAGGCAAAATGCCAGCTCTTCGCTGCTGGCGGCCAGACAGCCATTGCTGGTTTTCGCGGGGGTAAGGGTCAAAGAATATTTACTTGCCCCGGCGCAGGATGTCTTGATAGCAAAAGTTTTATCGTATCCGCTAATTTCTTCATTTGCACTTTTGTCGTTAAATGCCGTAGCCGGAATATTACCTAATGCGATCAATGGATCTACGGATATATCGCACACTGCCTTGATAGTGGCAGTAATGTTAACTTGCTGCTCCGCCGCTGCGTTTTTAATATCCATACCAGGCAATGTCGCCAATAAAAGCGCAGCTACGCCAGCAGACAGAGAATTCTTTTTTGTTTTCACAGGACACCTTTAATTATGATTAATAATCCGTTGATAGAAAAGTCAGGGACAGGCTATAAAGGAGAAATGGTCACCGTCATTGTCCCGGTTCCCTTGCCTGCCGCCAGTGAAGAAAGACGCATCGGTGTCGCCTTAATAGTGATGCTGCTTCCCTCTGCCTTTACTACTCTTTCCGTCGAGCTGGCCAGGTTAATCCGGCGATCTTCATTGCCCACTACGTCAAGACAAAAGGCGACATTCCCCCCTGACAGGCAACCGTAGTTCACTACCGCCCCGTTAAACGTCAGGTTATAACTGTTTGTGCCAGTGCATGACGTCGATATCGTGAAAGTTTTGCTGTATGCCGGCAGTTCATCCCTGACGGCCAGTGCTGAAAAAGCACTATAGGGTATTTCACCTAAATCGACGTTTCCCGGTGCAGAGATTGAACATACCGCCGTTACCGTTGCGGAAAAATTTATTGTTGTTGACGAAGCTGCATCAGAAGCGCCGGGTAAACAGGCAAGCATACTGGCTCCTGTCAGCAATATTTTTCTGTATGAAAATATCATTTCTTTCCTTTTAACTTTAAGTCACCGTATTAACGGCATTCTGCCTCATGCCGCACCAGTACACTTTTGCTTTCCTTATCGGTAACCCTGTAGACCGCCGTACAGTGCTGCGTCTGGCCTGTCCCCCAGCGCGCTTCCAGCTTGCCTTCGGCTTGCAGGCCGGAAAGAAATACCTGGCCCTCGTCACCGACAATGCTGCTGTTTTCACCTGTGCTGACAGTGGTACCAAACGGTAGCGGTTTTCCTTTATATGTCAGCGTCATCAGCACGCGCAGTCCGCTGTGGGTAACGAAATCGGCCCGGCTTATCGCTCCGCGCGTCGGCACCACGCGTCTGACCGCGTTTTCAATCTCCGTTCTGTCATCCAGCCGGCTGGTATCCAGCGCGACGCGGTTTTCGCGATAGCTGATGGCAAAAGGCCGAATCGTATAGCCGCGCCAGTCAGTGGCGATCCCCGTACCGTTCTCCAGCGGAATACCTGCCGCGCCGGGTGCGGCTACCAATACGCTGGTGTCACCCAGCGGCTGCCCCAGCGTCAGCCCGTCGCGATGTAATAGCGCGCCGCCTGATATGCCATAGCTGGTTTGCTGGTGGTCATTGCTGTAGCTGTAACCCAGGTTGGCGTTGCCATAGGTTCCCTGATAACCCAGGCTCGCATTGCCGCTACTGCCGCCGGAACGGGAATAGCCCTGCATCACGTTCCAGTTCAAATTATGCTGTGCCAGCAGAGTGCCGCTCAGCCCGGCCTGCTGCATCACGTCGCCCTGATTGTTCTGGCTGAGGGTTGCCGTGGCAAAAACGTTTTGGTCTCTGCTTTCAGATAACGGCACGGATAAGCTTATAAACAGCGATTTATCAGTACGCGCCAGCCCGGCCGTGCGATTCTGGCTTAGCGACAGGCTGTAGCTAACCGCCCGCCACGAACTGCTAAAGCCAGCCTGTAGCGATTCGCTGATGCCGCGACGATTCCAGAAAGTTTCGCGGCTGCCGGTCAGATAAAGCGACCCAACATCGCCGAGACGTTGTGAAACGTTAGCCTGTAGCTTTTGTCTTTTATTGTCATAGAGGTTGTAGTAATCCGTTACCGGACGCGGAACTCTGCGCCCTTCGGCATCGACCGTATCTGACTCATAACGCCAGCCGCTCATGCCCTTAAGCGCCGTTTCATCCAGCGTATAGAATCCCTGCGTGGAATAACGCCAGCCGGTCAGCTGAAAGGTGGTGCCGAAATCATTCAGCGAGCGGCCATATAAAAAGCGCAGCGACTGGCCTTCATGGCGGCTTTCATCCGCCAGTTTGCTGTTGGCATGCGTTACGTCCGCTGAGAAGGCCCCCCACCCGCCCAGGTTAATCCCGAATCCCAGCGTACTCGCCTGATAGTTGTCGGCGTACTGCATGCCACCATAGGCGGTCAGGCCATGCGGTAAACCCCAGACCAGCGTGGACTGGACGAAAGAAGGGTCGCTATAGCGCTCGCTGTTATGGCGCAGCTTTCCGGCGGTGATGCCATATTTGATGCGGCCCTCGCGCAGCAGCAGCGGCACAGAGGAATAAGGAACGGTAAACGTCCGCACCGTGCCGTCGGCTTCCGTTATGGTGACTTCCAGATCGCCGCTGTCATACATGGGGAACAGATCGTCAATAACAAAATTACCCGGAGCAACGTTCAGCCGATAAACTTCATAGCCGTTTTGCCGGATGCTAATCTGCGCGTTTGACATGGCGGTGCCGCGAATAACAGGCGCAAAGCCGCGCTGGCTGTCGGGAAGCATGCTGTCATCGGTCATTAACCGCACGCCACGAAACCCCACTGAATCAAAAATGTCGCCGTCGGTCGTTGCTTCGCCCAGCGTCAGGCGACTACGCCACGGAACGATGGCTCTTTCCAGCCAGGTACTGCCATGCTGCCAGTACCGATGACGATACTGCCTGTTGCGGTATTCGTTCCAGGTACGATCGTCGCGTAGCCGCCACGGGCCAAGGTTAAAACCACTGGTCAGCCGCAAAAAATGGCTGCTGCTGTTGCCATAGCGACTCCGGTTTTCGCTACCGCTAAAGCTATAGTTGAGCAGTCCGGCCGTAATGCCGTCGTCCCAACGTTCTGGCGCAATCCAGCCGCGCGGCCGGTTGAGCAGAAAAGCCTGCGGGATGCTGAGCATCAGCCGCATCTTTTCAAAATCGAAGCGTGTTGTAGCCTGCGGAATAAAATGTTCCAGCGGCTGGCAGCCCTCGTCTTCATCCACGCCTGCTTTATTTATTACTTCAGGCCGAACGTCCAGCTTCAGTAACCCTTTTTTTGTCAGGCACGCCATCAGACCGCTACTGTCCGCTTTATAGAGATCGCCATCCTTTGCTGGCAAAGCAAACCGCACGTTCCTTGTATCTACCTGATTTTCATTTAAAAAGAGCTCAACCTGATAGGTTCCCGGAAGCTGGCCACCTTTTGCGAACTGCGTAAGGTCGGCGACGTTCTGGCTATCTTCAGCAATCAACGAGGGCGGAAACCAGAATTCCGGCTGTTCAGCCGTCGCGTTTTTTATGCCCAGCAAGACCATTAGCGCCAGAAAAGGACAGCGATAAATAAACTGAGAAAATAAACTCCTTTTTATTATCATTCCGCAGCTTTCCTTAAAATAAGCTTTGCTTACTGCATTACGCCTTTTTGTGCCGGTGTCACACCACCAAAATCATTAACGGTACTGAAATAAACATCTCCACGGCTTCCTGGCGGTAATGGAACAGAATCGCTGGCCATCGGCGCAACCATAATGTCCTTTAACTCTTTATTGCCTGCTTTTAAATTGGTTACCGTCAGGTAATAGGGCGTTGGATTATATATTTCCAGTTTCTCGCCAGCTCTTTTAAAACGCAACGCTGAAGGCGCGTCATCCGATGAGGGCTTTAACCCTGCCGGGCGAACAAAGAGTTTAATACGGGTAATAGCGGCAAGGATCAGCGTGTTTTTCCCTTCCAGCGCCGCTTTATCTACTGAAGGAATGGCCTTTGTATTAAGAAAATAGAGGCTCTCCCTGTCGCGTGGCAGCTCGCTGCCGCTGTAGATTACGCGCAGGATATTTTCGCTGCCTGGCCTGCTGGTATATAAAGGCGGTGTAATAACAAAGTCTTTTGTTTTGCTGCCATCTTTATTTTCAACCCAGGACTGCACCAGGAAAGTTCCTTTCTCTGATGTATTTCTCACCGAAACGCTGCTCTGTTTCGCATCCTGAGGATAAATAACTCTGGTAGTGTTAAGCGTAATTCCGCCAGAAGCGGATGCGCAAAATGGCAGAAGCGTCATCAGGCAGAGCATGACGCCACCAGCTTTACGAGAAAACTTTTTCATTATTATTCACCGGATTTATTGCGGTGCCACAGAACATGGCACCTTTTTTCACACTATAAATAGGTTACGGTAAAGTTCGCGGTGGCATTAGCTGCACCTGGCGTTACTTTACTGTTCAGAGCAATATATTGTGCCTGGAATGCCAGTGTGTTGTCGCCTACGTTTAAATTAAAGGCAGAGGAGGCGGTAGTTCCGTCTACCTTCAGCGCCTTGTCATTTTGCAGGATTTGAATGCCCACCCCGGTTGCGCCGCCGTTTACTGCCAGTGCTTCACTGTTTCCGCCAACCGTCGCGCCATTAAAGGTGATGGACGCTTTCGAGTAGGTTTCCGTAGCGCAGTTGTCCAGTTTGATATTGAACAGGCGAGCCGCAGAGACATCGCCAGCGGCCTTGAAATCCGCCACGCGATACTGGCCCAACTCAACGCTATGACCTCCGGCACCGATATTAATGGCACAAGGCGCATTAACAATAGAACCGGAGAACTGGACTGTACCGCCGTTAACCGTGACGGGAACAACATCGTCGGTGTCTTCTGCAAATACAGAATGTGAAGCAATGAGGGTCAAAGGTAACAAAGCAGCAATAATGTTTTTTTTCATCATGAAAGTATAACTCCTGGTTAGATTATAAATATTATTCAGCTACCGAGAGCACGCTCCTTTTCGGCAAGGTCTTTATACTTATATTTCCAGAAAATGCAAACAAGCGTATAAGGGTCAATTTGCGTTGACGGACAGTTAAAAATTATTATTTTCCCGTAAATGAATATCTCGCCCGATCATTGCCATAACAGGAGAGCAACGACATACATTTAGCATCAAGGGTTTATCTGATTTACAAAACGCCTGGAAGAGCAAAAATGAACAGGAGAAAAATAAATAACTAACACTTCTTAAACAAGGCGCACACCCTGCAATAAGAAATATCTGCAGCGTGTTTAGCTGATGTTTAACGATTGCAAATAAAATCTCTCGGTAAAGCCTTTTTTCACTTCACTTTTATGAATGTTCAAATCAATACCTTTTAATATTTCCGCTTATAACCACAATGAGCGCAACCAACGACAAGGCTTTTTCCTGTTTTTATCAACCTACGGTTGAAGCAGGAAAATAAAGATGCAGGGTGTTATTTCTCTCTGTAATACGCCATTTAATTTTTGCTTCAATAAACTAAATTTAAAAATAAACCTGGCCAGATAGTAATTTGAGTATCGAAACCTTTTTTCATTAACTCACTTTTGAATTATCCCCTTTTACGACAGGCAGGCTGCCATTATCGCTACGGAGGCTGGTGATAAAATGCAGGCGCAGCGAGCTGATGTTTTTCACAAAGGCCCTCTCGCCGCAGCCGTTCAGCACCGGCCTGCTAAATGGTTTTAACCAAAAAGGTGAAATTTCTTCACGCTAAAGACGCGCTTTACCGTATCCTCACCTGGCGAGTTGAACTATTCTTCAAAGGCGACCCGTGTCGCCCTTATTGCTTGTAAGCCTTTCTATTACAGGAGTTACTTCTGATGACGACAGGAATTATCCGCGGCTGGATGCGGCTGCTGTCCCCTTTTATCGCACTGTTGCTGGTATTCCAGTTAACGGGTTGTGGCGATAAAGAAGCGGACCAGCGCAAAGCCTTTATCGACTTTTTGCAGAATACGGCGATGCGCAGCGGCGAGCATCTTCCCGCGCTCAGCGAAGATCAAAAGCAGCGTTTTGGCAATTATGCCAGCGATTACGCGATTGTTTACGGTTTCTCCCGGCAGGTTAACCAGGCGGTAGACAGCGGTATGAAGCCGATCGTGGACGAGCTGGCGGCTATCCGTACCCCACAGGATTATCTGACACGCCGCGATTCTCTCCGTCAGGCCAGCGGTTCGCTGAACGTGCTGGCCCAGCAAATTCAAACGGCGAAAACGCAGGCGGACAGCAGCAAAGCCGGACTGAAGCAGCCGTCCGAACTGAAAACGGTTTACGATAATCTTTATAATAAAGTCGTGACGCAGCCAGCTAATTCGCTGCTGCCGCTGCTGCCTTCTTTACAGAAGCTAAGCCAGGATGCGGTGCAAACGGGTGACTTCCTGCAACAGCAAGGTTCACAGGTGACCTTTAACGGCCAGACGGTTCAGTTCCCCAGCCAGCAACAGGCAACGCAATACAATACGCTGATGAGCAATATCTCTGCCAATGTTCAGGCGTTAAACCAGGCGCAAAGCGCGCTACGTGGTGGCTTCCAGTAATCACACTCTCTATTGTTATGCAGTGACTTTAAGGCGGGCCGCTTTTTCTTCCGGCCCGCTTTTCACAGCAACCTCAGGTTTTAGCGCGTAAATGCCTAAATAAGCGCGGGCCGAAAATAAATTGTGATTACTGTCACGCATTGAGCATAAAGTTCACTGAACAAAGCGTGATATCAATCACATACCACCCTACCTTTTGCGCATTTATTGAGCTCACCAGCACCGCTTTCCGGCTTTAATGTGATCTTCATCACTTAAATAAACCCCTGATGCGTACGCATCTCGTGACATGGATCACACTTATTGCCGTGACTACGCAGCGTCATATTCGCGTGCTAGAGTCCGCCTGCACAGGGCAACGTTTTAAACAAAATTCAGCGCGCTCTCTTGTCGGCGCGTACCAATAAGGGGTGTGCTTTTATGTCCTCATCAGATATCAAGATCAAGGTACAAAACTTTGGTCGCTTTCTGAGCAACATGGTAATGCCAAATATCGGGGCTTTTATCGCCTGGGGTATTATCACGGCGCTGTTTATTCCAACCGGCTGGCTGCCAAACGAAACGATGGCCAAACTGGTTGGCCCAATGATTACCTATCTGCTGCCGTTACTGATCGGCTATACGGGCGGACGCCTGGTTGGCGGCGATCGCGGTGGCGTGGTGGGTGCAATTACCACGATGGGCGTAATCGTCGGCGCGGATATGCCGATGTTTCTTGGCTCAATGATTGCTGGTCCATTAGGCGGCTGGGCAATCAAGAAATTTGACCAGGCTATCGACGGTAAAATCAAAAGCGGCTTTGAGATGCTGGTTAACAACTTCTCTGCCGGTATTATCGGTATGCTGCTGGCGATTCTGGCTTTCCTGGCCATCGGGCCGCTGGTAGAAGGTCTGTCGCATATTCTGGCCGCTGGCGTCAACCTGATGGTACAGCACAACCTGCTGCCGCTGACCTCCATCTTTGTTGAACCGGCAAAAATCCTGTTCCTGAATAACGCCATCAACCACGGCATCTTCTCGCCACTGGGTATTCAGCAGGCCAGCGAAGCCGGTAAATCAATTTTCTTCCTGATTGAAGCTAACCCCGGCCCGGGTATGGGCGTGCTGATGGCTTACATGTTCTTTGGCCGCGGCAATGCTAAACAGTCCGCTGGCGGCGCAGCCATCATCCACTTCCTGGGCGGGATTCACGAAATCTACTTCCCTTATGTGCTGATGAATCCACGTCTGATTATCGCCGTCATTCTGGGCGGTATGACCGGCGTCTTTACCCTGACGCTGCTGAACGGCGGTCTGGTTTCTCCGGCCTCGCCTGGTTCGATTCTGGCCGTGCTGGCTATGACGCCAAAAGGTACCTACTTCGCCAATATTGCCGCCATCGTGGCTGCTTTTGCGGTTTCCTTCGTGGTTTCCGCTGTGCTGCTGAAAACCAGCAAAGCGAAAGAAGAAGATGATATCGAGGCAGCAGCGCGTCGCGTGAGCGAGATGAAAGCGCAGTCTAAAGGCCAGACCGTTGCCGGTGCTACCAGCGGCGCGAACGGCGACCTGAGCCACGTACGTAAGATCATCGTTGCCTGCGATGCCGGCATGGGCTCCAGTGCGATGGGCGCGGGCGTACTGCGTAAAAAGGTCAATGACGCTGGCCTGAGCATGATTTCCGTTACCAATACCGCGATTAACAACCTGCCGGGCGATGTGGATCTGGTGATTACCCACCGCGATCTGACCGAACGTGCGATGCGCCAGGCACCGCATGCTCAGCATATTTCCCTGACCAATTTCCTGGACAGCGGCCTCTATACCGACCTGACTTCGCGCCTGGTCGAGGCAAACCGCAGCGCGGGCCATCGTGAAAAAGTGACGGCAGCGCTGAGCGACAGCTATGACGATGGTCAACAGCACCTGTTTAAGCTGGGCGCGGGCAACATTTTCCTTGGCAACCGCGCCGACAACAAAGAGCAGGCAATCCGCTTTGCCGGTGAGCAACTGGTGAAAGGCGGCTACGTGGAGCCGGAATATGTTGAAGCGATGCTGGATCGTGAAAAGCTGACGCCAACCTATCTGGGCGAATCTATTGCCGTACCGCACGGCACCATTGAAGCGAAAGATCGCGTACTGAAAACCGGTATCGTGTTCTGTCAGTATCCGCAAGGCGTGCGCTTTGGTGAAGAAGATGACGAAATCGCTAAGCTGGTGATTGGTATTGCGGCGCGCAATAATGAGCATATCCAGGTGATTACCAGCCTGACCAATGCGCTGGATGACGACAGCGTCATCGCACGGCTCGCGACGACCACCAGCGTACAGGAAGTGCTGGATCTGCTTTCAGGTAAACAGCCAGCGTAGTTCGCAACGGTTAACAAAATACCCCAGGGCCGGGCATGCCCGGCTCTTTTTCGGGTCGGACTGTCCGGCCTTTCATCAATATGGGAAAAATTATGAAAGCTCTTCATTTCGGTGCCGGTAATATCGGCCGTGGTTTTATTGGCAAGCTGCTGGCGGATGCCGGTGTGCAGCTCACTTTCGCGGACGTTAACCAGACGGTACTGGACGCGCTTAACGCCAGGCACGAATATTCGGTACACGTTGTTGGCGAACAGGCTCAGGTCGACATCGTTAAAGGCGTCAACGCCGTAAACAGCGCCAGCGACGAGATTATTCCGCTGATTGCCGAAGTGGATCTGGTTACCACGGCGGTCGGCCCGCAAATTCTGGAGCGTATCGCTGGCGGTATTGCCAGGGGGCTGATCCAGCGTAGCGAAAGCGGCAACGAGCGCCCGCTGAATATTATCGCCTGTGAAAACATGGTGCGCGGCACCACGCAGCTGAAAGGCCACGTGTTAAAGGCGCTGCCGGAACAGTATCATGCCTGGCTCGAAGCCAACGTTGGCTTTGTGGACTCCGCCGTAGACCGCATCGTGCCCCCTTCCGCCGCCGGAACAACCGACCCGCTGGAAGTAACGGTAGAAACGTTCAGCGAGTGGATCGTTGATAAAACCCAGTTTAAGGGCCATCTGCCTGCCATTCCGGGCATGGAACCAACCGATAACCTGATGGCTTTTGTCGAGCGCAAGCTGTTTACCCTGAACACTGGCCACGCGATTACCGCCTATCTTGGCCAGCTGGCCGGTCACGCCACCATTCGTGACGCGATTCTGGATGAGAAAGTCCGCGCGGTAGTAAAAGGCGCAATGGAAGAGAGCGGCGCGGTACTGATTGCCCGTTACGGCTTTGAAGCGGATAAGCACGCGGCCTATATCCAGAAAATTCTGGGTCGTTTTGAAAACACTTATTTGCAGGACGATGTGGAACGCGTAGGCCGCCAGCCGCTGCGTAAGCTGAACGCGGGCGACCGCCTGATTAAACCAACGCTGGGTACGATAGAGTATCAGCTGCCGCATACGAATCTGGTCAAAGGTATTGCGGCGGCGCTGCACTATCACAGCGATCAGGATCCTCAGGCGCAGGAGCTGGCCGAACTGATTAACCGCCTGGGCGTGCAGGCCGCGCTGGCGCAGGTTTCCGGTCTGGAAGCCGACGGTGAAGTGGTCAGGGCAGCCGTTGCCGCCTGGCACGCCATGGCGAAATAAAACGCGTTCAGGGATGGAAACGGGCGCAATCACCTTGCGCCCGCAGGCGGAAACCGAAAAGGAGCACGGGCGCACCCCGCGCCAGGGTTAAGATGATGCAGGCTCTTATGGAAAAACCACAGGCTTTCGAAAATCGGGTGCTGGAGCGCCTGAATGCCGAACGAACGGCCAGACGTTTTTTTGCTACGGCCGTCGAACTGCTGAGCGAAGCGATTGATATGCTGGTGGTACAGGTATTCCGTAAGGATGATTACGCGGTGAAATACGCGGTTGAGCCTTTGCTGCTGGGCAACGGCCCGCTTGGCGAACTTTCGGTCAGGCTTAAGCTGGTTTACGGCCTTGGCGTGATTGGTCGAGACGAATATGAAGATGCCGAACTGCTGCTGGCACTACGCGAAGCGCTGTTCGATGAGGGTAGCGAATACCGATTTACGGATGATGAACTGCTTGGCCCCTTTGGCGAACTACACTGCGTGGTATCTTTGCCCCCCGGCCCGGACGTCAACAGTGCCGATGAAGAGCTGCGCGCTATGCTGCAACAGCGCTATCAGCAGATGGTGCGTTCCACGCTGGTCCTGTCGCTGACGGAACTGATTTCCCGCCTTGGTGCTCGCCAGGCTTTTAAAAAGTAGCGGGCGCTTCCTGCGCTGAATGACGCTTTCGTGTATCCTTGCCTCAATGAATCACTCAATGGTTAATGACAATGAAAGAACAAATCCAGGCAGAAATTAAAACGCTCAGCGACAAGCTGGATGCCTTGACGCGTAAAGAACCGCTGCTGCTGGAATCCGGTGATGCGGAAAAGCTGGGCGAGCTGATGAAGGAAAAAGAGAAGCTGGTGGTTGAGCTGGAACGCCTGCGCGGCGTTCGCGAGCAGAAGCTCAGCAAAGAGGCGCAGAAGCTAAAACAGCTGCCTTTCAGCCGCGCCATCACTAAAAAAGAGCAGGCCAACATGGGTGCGCTGAAGAAAAGCGTGCGCGGTATCGTGGTCGTACATCCGATGACCGCGCTGGGCCGCGAGATGGGACTACAGGAAGTGACTGGTTTCGCCAGAACCACGTTTTAAGCCCGCTAAGGCAGGCACAGAAAACGCCTCCGTGCCTGCTTTTAAAAATTACCGAATAAAGCCGTTGCAAATAGCACCGGGCAGAGCCGTTTCAACATTACCGGCCGAAGCCGTTGCAAATGGCGCCGGTTAAAGCCACCTCAAAACCGCCAGCTCGCGCCTGCCGTGACGTTCCACGGCGACTCAACGTGTTTTCCCTTCATGTAGCCAGCGCCAACGTGCGTGGAGAACGTGGGGCTCAGCTGCGCCCGAATGCCCGCCTGATAATGCCCCCGCCTGCCGCTCAGGTCATTTTTAAACCAGTCGTGATTTACTTTCACCCGATTTTTCCTGATGTTTTCCTGTTCCAGACTGATGCTGGCCCACGGGCGCAGCTCCGCCTGACTAACCTTAACCGCGTATTCTGCCCGGATGCCTGCCGCCGTCAGCAGTGAACGCTGCGGTCCAATATGGGCTTTCATACCGTTATTTAAGGTCAGGTGACTGCTTTTTCCGGTAAATCCGGTTAGCGACACAAAAGGCGTAACGGTTGCTGCCCCCAGGCGAAACGCTTTTCCCGCGTTAACATTACTCCCCACGCCCAGGGTATTAAAACGGCCATTCGCCGCGCCCCCGCCGGTCATCCTGCCGTGAACGTCGTGTACAAAGCGGTTAAGCTTCAGCGTGCCGTCCAGCCAGTAGCCGCTATCGTGCTGCCACAGGCCATACCCTCCCCCTGACCAGCTTTCTATATCGGCCTTGCCGAGCCCTTTACCGCGAAAACCCATATCGCTGTGGCTGTAGCTGAAGAACACTCCCTGTACGGCCAGGCTTTCTTCATTACGCTGCGCGCGATCGGCACCAATGGTCAGCGCGTTAACCTTCATTCGATAACTGGCGCCCGCTTCGTTGCTGACGTTCAGCCGACTATCGCGGAACGTTCCCCAAACGTTGCGTTCGTGGTTGCGGAACGCCATACCAGCCAGACGCTCGCTGAGGATTTCCAGTTCCTGTCTGAAAATTAAAGGATCGGCCGTGGCCACCGAGAGCACGGCGGCGGTTGCAGGCGTGATGGAATAGTCAATGGCGGGCGCAGGCACCGGCGTAACATCTGTCGGCGTATCGGTGCCGTTATCTGTGTCGATATCTGCGTCAGTATCTGTATCGGTTGGGCCATCCGTTTCCTCAGCGTCGGCCTGGGGATTATCCTGCGGCTCGTCCGGATTGGTCTGAGGTTCATCTGGTTTGGGCTGAGGATTGTCGGGTTCGATTGCTGGCTGTTCGGGTTCAGTCCCTGGCTCGTCTGGTTCAGGCTGCGGCTCGTCCGGCTCGCTATTGTCATCCGGCAGCGGTGCCGGTTCAACGCGCTGCGGCGTTAAGGACCAGCCTCCCTGCCCGTCGGCTATCAGATAATATTGATAAGTTCCCAGATCCACCACGTTGCCCCTATTCGCCAGGGTAAAAGAAGCGTCACCCTTCCCGATCTGGATAATTTGCAGGCTCTCTTCGCGTTCGGGGCTGGTGCCTTTGTCTTCAACATAGACAGCAAAATTGCCGGTCGCGCTGCCTGTTACGCTAAGGAAATCCCCTTTCAGCTGATTGAGCATAGTATTCATGTAAAAAGAACCGCTACCGGCAAGGCTCTTCATCGTTAACGTGGAATAGCCCACTTTGTCGTAATTAATCGTGCCGCCAGCCAGCGTCACGTCGCCCAGCGAAAAATGGTAGGAACCAGATTGAGATTCGTTAGTTGCCAGCCAAATATAGCCAGAGCCGGAAACGGTATAAACAGCGTTTCCCGTGTCTGAACCAACATTAATACACAGTCGCCCACCATCGTTTATCGCAATATTTCCCCGCAGCGAAGAAAGAATAGTCCAGTCGAAATAATTAGGCGCAACGTTCAAAGAGCCGTTGATGGTGGCATCGGTAATAGTCCCGGAATTAAGGTTCCCATAACCGTTTTTATTAATAGTGAGATTTTGCGACCAGGCCTGCGTTTTGCCGCCCAAAATATAGAGATCCTTATTAATCACGGTATCAATATCCGTACCCGCGATATTAACAAAGTTACCGCTATTCAGCGTCGTGCCGACCATTTTCCCGGTTTTTAACCAGACGTAACCAGAATTAATCCGGGTATTATTCATCACGGCGCTGGAACCTTCCAGGAAAACATAATTCCTTGGCTCTATTTCAATGGTCCAGTTATTGGTCTGCGCATAGTCATTAACAGTGGCGGTTGCACCCGTAGCTATAAAAGCATTATCAGAGACGGCGATAGCGCCAGCCTGACCGCCCACCGTAAAGATTCCGCCTGAATTTACGGTGGTATTACTATCTCGCCCACCCTGATTGAGTAAAGTGCCGCCAGAATTAATCACCGAACTTTCCGTTATACCGCCAGGGTTGAGGATCTGTACGCCACCGGAGGTGATAGTCGTGTCGGTTGCCGTACCGTAAACCTGCTGTGTGTTACTGCTACCGCTATCATCAAGCGTCTCGCCCGCTACCGAACGACCGGCAGCAACTTCTTCAGTGAACGCGAGTGCCACATCGGGCAGCATAAAAGGGATAAGCGAAGCCGCTATACTTGTTAGTATCGATCCTGCTGTTTTCATGAATTGCTGTCATCCATTAGAAATAAATTAATGAGGCAACCGATAGGGATTAACGCCATACCGCCATCTGCCCGCACTTTTAACAGAAATAAATTACCATTCCTTTTCATTTTAATAACACATTTAAAGGTTTTACCAACTATTTTTTATCACCTCCTTTTAAAGGGTATTTTACATTGCCATTAACAATCACAACACAACTGTTATTAACAATTATTTCCTGAACTCACTTAATAATAAAAAATAACATTTTAAAAGCCCCTCTGTTACACTCGTTGATATAGCATAGCGGGGTAAAATAATTTGGCGAGAAAAAGAAAGTTTTTTGCTTTTAGTTAAGACGTTTTATCTTGAAGAGTGGCGTGATGGCGTAGAAAAGACGGGAGGGTATTAGAATTTTTTTAGCAAAAAATCCACATAAAACGGCCGGTAAAATACGCCGCACCCTACTCAGTCAATAACACAACCTTTCGGGCGCGGCGGACGGGACAAGCGATTATTTTTTAGCGTACTTAGCGCTAAGCGTGGCGAACCACGGCGCCACGAAATCCTGTGACTCCCCCCAACCCGGAATAATACGGTTCAGAGTAGCGACATTAACGGCCTGGCCTTCCAGCTGTGACTGGGCGATTGCAGAGGCTTTAAACTGGTAGGTTGCCGGCGTCGTTTCCCCTGCCAGCTTCTTCGCGACCAGGCGCATATTTATCGCGCCAATCAGCTTGCTGTCTACCGCCACGGTCTGCTTCCACGGGCTGTTTTTTTCACGCATCAGCTGCAAATCCTGATTGGACGCATCAATGCTGTAGAGTTTTATTTCGGTGCGCCCGTTTTCCTGCAGTGCCTTATAAGTTCCCTGAGCAAAAGCATCCCATGAGGCCCAGATGGCATCGATTTTCCCTTTTGGGTATTTGGCAAGAATAGCGCCGATTTTATTGGCGGTATCACCCTGTACGTCAGAAGAAACCGCGCCGATAGATTCCAGTTGATGAATGCCCGGATTCGCTTTCAGCACTTTTTCGTAAACTACCTGGCGACGTTCCATTGCCGGAAAACCTGCGACCCACAGCTTGACGATATTGGCTTTGCCGCCGGTATCCTTAATCAGCTTGTCGAGAGAAAGCTGCGCGAGGGAAGCATCATCCTGCGCGGTAACGGTAACGCCTTCCACAGGCTGGTTCACTGGCGTATCAAAGACCGACACTTTTATCCCGGCGTCGGCAATACGTTTTACCAGCGCCGTTGAGTAAGGATCTTTTCCGTGGGAAAGAATAATGCCGTCATATTTCTGGCTGATTGCCTGGTTAACAAAATCCTGAAAACGCGCATCGTCGCCGTTGCTCAGAAAAGTACTGACCTTAAAACCCAGCTGGCGTCCCTGCTGGATAGCGCCCGCAACAAACTGCGTCGTGTTATCGTCGGAACCCAAATTGCGGATTACCGCAATGCGGACTGGCCCCTGATGGCTGGTAAAGGCGGCAGGAATATCGGCAGATGCGGCAAAGGTCGGCAGCGCCGTTAACAGGCTTACGGCCAGCAGTGATACGTTAAGTTTTTTCATTGTTGTCCCTACGCCTGACGGCGCTGAATGTAGGTAATTGCCAGTGCCACAGCCAGCACCAGACCTTTGATAATATCCATGGCGTAATAAGGCACGGAAAGCATGACCAGCCCGTTTTGTAATACGCCCAGGATCACCGCGCCAAGCAGCGTGCCCAGCGCGTTAGGCTTCCCGGAACCGGCCAGAGAGAGGCCAATCCAGGCCGCCGCGACCGCATCCATCAAATAACCGCTGCCCGCGTTAACCTGCGAGGAACCAATACGGGAAGCCAGCAGTATGCCGCCCAGTCCGGCCAGCAAGGAGGCCAGCACGTAAGCCAGCACGCGATAGCGATGAGTACGAATACCGGAAAGGCGGGCCGCCTCCGGGTTGCCGCCAATCGCATACATACGGCGGCCATGCTTGGTTAGCGACAGCCCGAGCTGCGCCACAACCGTGACCACCACCATCACGATAACAATGGTCGGCACCTGGCCCAGCAGCGAAAAATTAGCGGGGATTGCGCCTTCCGCCATATCTCCATTCGGCATCACCATATTTTCAGTAATGGAGCCGCCAAAGCTGTAGGTCATCGCCACGCCCTGCACGATAAACAAGCTGGCCAGCGTGGCTAACATATCGGGAATTTTCAGGACGACGATCAGAAAGGCGTTAAACAAACCAACCAGCGTACACAGCAGCAGGGTGAGCGCAATCGCCTCGGCCGAACCAAAGCCGTACCAGACGAATAGCGAGATAACCAGCGAGTTGGCCAGCGATGCCGTAGAGCCGACGGAGAGATCGAAACCGCCGATAGTTAACGAAATCGACACGCCGGTCGCGATGACCGTGACGATAGCGATGGCGCGCAAAATATTGATAATGTTGGTTGGTTCCAGAAAACTGTCCGAAGCCAGGCCAAAAGCGGCGATCAGGATCGCCACCGTCAGCAGCATTCCCCATTTATAAAGAAATTCAAACAGCTGATGTCGCGTCGCCTTCAGGGTTAGTTCTTTGCTGCTCACGCAGGCGCTCCTCCGGTGGAATAAAGTAAAAGAGTTTCTTCATCGGCCTCGCTGGCATCCATTTCCGCCACGATTTTGCCGTCCCAGAGCACGCAGATACGGTCGCACAGGCCGACCAGCTCGGCAAATTCGCCCGAGGCATAAATCACCCCTTTTCCCTGGCGGGCCAGCGTGTCGATTAAAGAAAAAAGATCGGTTTTAGCTTTGATATCAACGCCTTTTGTCGGCTCGTCAAAAATCAGCACGTCCGCGTCGTTGCGCAGCCATTTGCCAATAGCCACTTTTTGCTGATTGCCGCCGGACAGGCGGCGCAGCGTTTGTTGCGGGCCGGTGGTGCGAATGCCCAGCTTTTGAATGACTTCCTCGGCCCAGCGCCACGCCTGGCGATGCCCGAAGATGCCCCATTGTGAAAAGCTGTTATCGGCGCTGACGCTCAGGTTCATCGTCACCGGCTCATCGATGAAAATGCCTTCTTTGCGTCGCTCTTCCGGAATGAGCGCCATGCCCTGCGCCACTGAAGCGGAGGGCGAAGCGGGCTTCCAGGCTTTGCCGTGCAGTTCACCGCGCGCAATACGGCTACGGCTGGCACCAAACAACGCTTTGCACAGTTCAGTTTTCCCTGCGCCAGCCAGACCGGCAATGCCCAGGATTTCGCCTTTGCGCAGCGTCAGCGAGATATTTTTCAGCAAGGTGTCATCGTGCAGCGCCTCAACGCTCAACAGCGTTTCGCCGTGGTTGTCCTTACGGCGCGGCGGATAGATATCTGCCAGCTGATGGCCCAGCATTTTCTCAACGATCTGTTCGCCGCTGAGCGAAGCCATTGGCACCGCTTCAATCAAACGACCGTCGCGTAATACCGTCAGCCGATCGCATATAGCGCGCAGTTCGTGAATGCGATGGGAAATAAAAACCACGCCGATCCCGCTGTTTTGCAAACGGCGAACAACCGCAAACAGCCGTTCGCTTTCGTGCCGATCCAGCGGCGCGGTCGGTTCATCCAGGATCAGAAAACGGCAGTGATGGGAAAGCGCGCGGGCCAGCAAAATCTGCTGTTTTTCCGCCAGCGTGCACTGGTCAATACGACGCCTGACATCCAGAGAAACATCCAGCTGCGCCAGCAGCGCGCGTGCCTGGCGACGAATTTCACGCCAGCGGTACAGCTGACCGCCTTCGGCCAGCCTGTCCAGCATAATGTTTTCCGCCACGCTAAGCGTTGGCACCAGCGCCACGTCCACTTCCTGCTGCACAAGATGAATGCCCAACTGCTTTGCATCGCGTGGAGAACGGATTGAGACGGGCTGACCGTCCAGCAAAATTTCGCCGCGATAGTGGTCATATGCGCCGGAAAGCACGGCCATTAGCGTCGATTTCCCCGCGCCGTTAGCGCCGGTTAACGCATGTACGCTATGGCCTGCAAGCGTGAAATCCACGCTGCTAAGCGCGCTAAACCCGCCAAATTCGATAGAGATTTGCCGCATTTCAAGACGGTTAACTGCGCTCATAAAAATGACTCTCTGGCTGGAAGCTGCCTTATTTTTCAGGGCTTAGTCACGGCAGGCAACGAACGAAAGCGCATAAGCTAACACAAAATATTATTAGCCATCCAGACGCCCGGACATTTAAGCATCTAAATTCAGCAGCAGCGTATAAATCAACACAAACCAGCGCAATACCTTGCTTTAACAATATTTAACTCGGGAGCCAGGATTTTTTAACATGCGGCGGAGAGAACATTTTCAGTAAAGAAAATCAGAGTGATAGCAGGAGGGGAAACAGCAGATGAGCAGTTAACAGGCAAAAAAAAACCGACGAGCCAGGCTCATCGGTTTCGTCATCAGGTTATGGCATTATTTCGCAGCGGCGAAATTCTGTGCTGCCACGTCCCAGTTTACTACGTCCCAGAACGCCTTGATGTAGTCAGGGCGTTTGTTCTGGTATTTCAGGTAGTAAGCGTGTTCCCACACGTCCAGGCCGATAACTGGCGTACCGGAAGCGCCGGAAATCGCTTCACCCATCAGCGGGCTATCCTGGTTAGCAGTTGAAACAACCGCCAGCTTGCCGTCTTTCTTAACCAGCCATGCCCAGCCGGAACCGAAACGGGTTGCTGCCGCTTTTTCAAATGCTTCTTTGAACGCTTCAACGCTGCCGAAATCTTTTTCGATAGCCGCTTTCAGCTCGCCGCTCAGGGTGGTGCCGGTTTTCAGGCCTTTCCAGAAGAAGCTGTGGTTAGCGTGGCCGCCCGCGTTATTACGCAGCACGGTTTTTTTGTCGGCAGGAACCTGATCCAGTTTGGTAATTAGTTCTTCAACCGGCAGATCAGCAAACTCGGTGCCTTCCAGCGCGGCGTTCGCGTTGTTCACGTAAGTCTGGTGGTGTTTGGTATGATGGATTTCCATCGTCTGCTTGTCGAAATGCGGTTCCAGTGCGTCGTATGCGTAAGGCAGGGATGGCAGTGAATAACTCATGTTCATCATCTCCATTGGTTTTTTGTGCAGCACATCTCAAGGGCGTGCCGCGTAAGCAGTCGGATCATTATAGTTAAATTAATGATCCGGAAAAGGGTTATCAATGCCCCGTCCTTTATAAGGTTATTGCCTCTGACCTGCCTGTGGCACGCCTTAGATGCTTAACCTGGCTCTACAGAGCAAAAAGGTATAAGCCGCCAGGGGTAAAAGGCGCGGATAACGGCGGCTTTCCCGGATTGCTCAGCTTTTACCGGTGCTGGCGCGCGGTTGTAGCGTAACGGGTAGCTCATTCCAGCCCGGCGGCTCCTCCCCTTGTAGTGCCGCCAGCAGCCGTTTCCCGGCCAGCTTGCCCATTTCCGCATAGGGTAAAACCACCGTAGTCAGCGGCGGCGAACAGACAGCGGCCAGATGACCGCCGCCGATACTGGCGACGGCCAGCTGGCTGGGGATAGCAATACCGGAAGCGTGACAGGCCATAATGACGCCGCAGGCAACCTCGTCGCTGGTACAAATCAGCACGTCGATTTCAGGCCAGGTCAGCTGGATTTCCGGTAGCAACGCATGCCCGGCCGCAAATCCCGCAGGCTGGGGTGACGTAACCACGCGATGAGGCGACAAATTATGCGCCAGCATGCCGCTGTGCCAGCCGTTCAACAGCTGGCTGAAAATGGTATTACTGGTTTGCGTACACAGCAGGCCCGGATGCCGAAAACCCTTCTCTATCAGCGTCTGAATCAGCTGCCGAATGGCTTTAGCATAATCAACACCGATGCTGATCCCGGCGGAATCGTGATGCACGCCGCCGATATCCATCACCGGTAAGCCAGAATGGCTTAACTGCCGGTGGGCCGCTTCCGGATTATCGAAATTAAAATGCACCATCGCTGCCGGATTGTAAGAAAGCAGCATTTCGATCAGTTCGTTTTCGCCAGCGGCCGAGTGCCTGGCTTCCGCCAGCATCACGTTGTATCCCTCAGGCCGCAATACCGCCTGTAGCGCCTCCGACACGGCCGCGCAGCCCGGCGTGGCGAAAGAAGGAACCACCATAGTAATCAGCTTTGAGGAAGCCGAAGCCAGGTTGCGCGCCTGAAGATTGGGGACATAGCCCAGCTCGGCTACCGCCGCGTCAATCTTTTCCCGGATATCGGAAGAGACCTTTTCCGGCATTCGCAACGCGCGTGAGGCCGTCATAGTGCTTACGCCAACCAGTCGGGCGACATCGGCCAGCGTACTTTTCCCGGTATTGCGCCGCCGTTTTTCTGCCATGAATTCTCCTGCAGCCAGCTGTTTCAACTGGACGCAGCTTAAAACCAAACGCCCTGCCGCGCCATGTTAAAAAAGCGGCGTTGTCCCCGCCAGGCGTAAATGTTAGCGATAACACAAAAATTAACATTTCTGATGTTAGCGCTAACTTTTGCGACAACAATCACGGAAAAGCGGGCAGAAAAGCGCCTAAAGTGCAGGCTATCGGGCAACAACGGGAGAAGCACAATGCTGGCAAACTGGCTTACGGCTGGAAATATTCAACTTACTGAACGGGTCGATGACTGGCAGGATGCGGTTCGGCAGGCCGCCGCGCCGTTGCTGGCACAGCAGGCGATCGCGCCTGATTATCTCCAGGCCATTTTCCATTCCCATGCTCAGCTTGGCCCTTATTATGTGCTGGCTCCCGGTCTTGCCATGCCGCATGCGCGGCCTGAAGAAGGCGCGTTAAAAAACGGGCTGTCGCTGTTACGCATCAATCAGGGCGTCAGTTTTAACAGTGCGGAAAACGATCCCGTTTACGTGGTCATCATGCTTTGCGCCGTGTCGGGCGAAGAGCATCTCAACATGATCGGCGAGCTGGCCGATCTGTTTAGCGACGAGTCGCGCCTGCAACAGCTGTTGTCGGCCACTACTCTGGCAGCCATTCAGGCCGCCATTAGCCAGCCATCCGTGGAGAAAACACCATGAAAAAAGTACTGATCGTTTGTGGAAATGGGTTAGGCAGCAGCTTTATTGTCGAAATGAACGTTAAAAAAATTCTTGCTGAATTAGGTAAGACCGCCGAGGTCAGCCACACCGATTTGACCACCGCGCGCTCAGAAACTGCCGATCTGATATTAAGCGCGCAGGATATTGCCGACCGCCTCGCCGATCACAGCGCGCAGGTATTTGGCCTGAGCAACCTGCTGGATAACGCCAGAATAAAAGCGATCCTCGCTGAACATCTGTAAACCAGGCCCTTCAAACGCACGGAGTCGTTTATGCTGCAGTTTATTATTAAGGATGTTCTCGGAACACCGGCAATACTGGTCGGCATTTTTTCACTCATCGGCTTACTATTGCAGAAAAAAGCGTTTTCAGAAGTTATTTCCGGCACGCTGAAAACCATTATGGGCTTTTTAATTCTGATTGCAGGGGCAAATTTAATTGCGGCCACGCTGACCATATTCAGCCAGCTTTTTGAACACTCCTTTAATATTCAGGGCGTCGTACCCAATACCGATGCCATGGCCGCGCTGGCGCAAAAGAATTACGGCACGGCCACGGCTATGATTATGGTCTTCGGGATGCTGATTAATATTTTACTGGCGAGAATTACGCCGCTGAAATATATCTTCCTGACCGGCCACCATACGCTTTATATGTCGGCTATGCTCGCCGTCATCCTGTCCGTGGGCGGCTTTAGCGGCTTCTGGCTGGTGGCGACCGGCGCGCTGATTTTGGGCGCAATGATGGTGGTTTCCCCGGCCATTTTGCAGCCTTTTACCCGTAAAATTACGCGTTCTGACGATCTGGCGCTCGGCCATTTTGGTTCTACCGGCTATCTGCTGGCCGCGCTGGTCGGTAAGGTGGTGGGCAAAGGCAGCCCCTCAACGGAAGAGCTAAAGGTGCCGAAGTCGCTGAACTTTCTGCGCGACTCTTCGGTAGCCATTTCCCTGACCATGATGATTTTGTTTGTGGCGCTGGTGCTGATTGCCGGTAAAACCTTTACCGAAAGCCAGGTCAGCGACGGCCAGAACTTCCTGGTTTTCGCCATTATCCAGTCCATTACCTTTGCCGCTGGCGTTTACATTATCCTGGCCGGCGTGCGCATGGTAATAGCGGAAATTGTTCCGGCTTTTAAGGGCATTGCCGACAAGCTGGTAAAAGACGCCAAACCGGCGCTCGACTGCCCGACGGTTTTCCCCTTCGCGCCGAACGCGGTCATTATCGGATTTCTGTGTAGCTTTGCCGCGGGTCTGATCAGTATGTTTCTCTGTCCGCTGTTTGGCCTGAGCGTGATCGTTCCCGGCCTGGTGCCCCACTTCTTCTGCGGCGCAACCGCTGGCGTCTATGGCAACATCACAGGCGGCCGACGCGGCGCGATAATAGGTGCTTTTGTCCAGGGCCTGCTGATCTCTTTCCTGCCCGCTATTTTACTGCCGCTGATGGGCGATCTGGGCTTTGCCTCCACCACCTTCGGCGACGCCGACTTTGGCGTGATGGGCATTATTCTCGGCAAGCTGATTGCTTTCTTTCATTAACGCTCTGACGACAGGAAGAACGTATGAACGCAAAATTTTCACCTTCATTAATGTGTATGGACTTAACCCGTTTTCGTGAGCAGATTGAAGCAATGAACGACAAGGCCGCTTTCTATCACGTGGATATTATGGACGGCAGCTATGTAAAAAATATTACGCTGTCGCCATTTTTTATTGAGAACCTGCGCAAGATTACCACTGTGCCCATTGACGTGCATTTAATGGTTAACCATCCGGAAGATATTATTCCGATGTGCCTGGCGGCGGGCGCGGATATTATCAGCTTTCATCCGGAGACGGCGAATAACAAAATATTCCGTCTGCTGACGCAAATAAAAGAGGCGGGGAAACGCTGCGGCGTGGTTTTAAATCCGGCTACGCCTGCCGAGGCTATTAATGAATATGCGCATTTGCTGGATAAAGTTACGGTAATGTCGGTCGATCCTGGTTTCGCCGGACAGCAATTTATTCCGCAGACGCTGGATAAGATCCGCCAGCTGATCCGCATGCGAGAACAGCGCGGCTGGCACTATCTGACGGAAATTGACGGCTCCTGTAACGCGCGCACGTTTAAACAGGTCGCCGCTTCCGGCGTGGAGGTATTTATTGTCGGCACGTCCGGTCTCTTCAGCCTGGCGGAAGATATGAATGAGGCCTGGGCATGCATGGAGGCCAGCTTCTGTCAGGAAACCGCCGTGGTGTAGAAAAGCTGGCGGCCAGCGCCGCCAGCTTTTTTAACGTAGCGCGGCGCTCAGCGATTTATCCAGCGCGCCCACCAGCCAGTCGATATCGCTTTCCTGAAACGCCAACGGTGGACGCAGCTTCAGCACGTTACCGTACGGGCCAGCCACCGAGGTCAGCACGCGGTTTTCCCGTAGTTTTTCAGTCACGTCCAGCGCCAGCTGCTTGTCCGGCGTTTTGCTGGCTTTATCTTTCACCAGCTCAAAGCCGATAAACAGGCCCGCGCCACGCACGTCGCCCACACACTCATACTTCTCTTTTAGCGTTAACAGCTCTTTAAGCAGTTTTTCCCCCACGACGCGGCTGTGCTGCTGGAGCTGCTCTTCTTTAATCACTTTCAGCACGGCCTGCGCCGCCGCCATTGCCACCGGATTGCCGCCAAAGGTATTAAAGTAAGGAATATCATCGCTGAAGGCGGCCAGCACGTCGCTTTTCGCCAGCAGCGCGGAAACCGGGATGCCGTTACCCATTGGCTTGCCGGTCGTCACGATGTCCGGCACCACGTCATGGCGCGCAAAGCCCCAGAACGCCTCGCCGGTGCGGGCGAAACCAGGCTGCACCTCATCGGCAATAAAAATGCCGCCGTTTTTATGCACTACCTCAACCGCCTTTTGCAGAAAGCCTTTCGGGCCGGGCAGCACGCCGTCGGAAGAGAAAATCGAATCCGCCAGAAAACCAGCAAACTTAATGCCGTGCGCGGCCATATCGTCAATCTGCCGCTGGATTTCACTGGCGAACCAGTCGCCCAAATCTGGCGCGTTAACGCGATAGCGGTCGGGCGGCGACACCAGGCGGGTGGTAGCCGCCAGCGGCTGGCCGGAGCCTAACGCAGGCGATACGCCGGACGTCAGATCGCTGGTGCCGTGATAGGCTTCCTGGCTGACGATAATCCCCGTTCCGCCGCTGTAGGCGCGCGCCACGCGAATAGCCAGATCGTTCGCTTCCGAGCCGGTACACATATACATAGCGCGATCGATTGCGCCGGGCATCGTTGCCAACAGATCTTCTGAATAATCCAGAATACGCTCGTGCAGATAGCGCGTGTGGGTGTTCAGCTGCTGCATCTGCTGGTACACCGCATCAATCACCGCAGGATGGCAGTGGCCAATACTCGCCACGTTATTGTAGGCATCCAGATACTTCTCTCCGGCCGCATCCCACAAGTATTGCCCTTCGCCCCGTACCAGATGAACCGGCTTGCGGTAAAACAGACGATAGGATTCGCCCAGAATTTTGCTGCGCTTATCGGTTAGTTTACGCACGTCGGCGTCCAGACCGGCGGCGTGTTCTGCGCGAAAGCTGTTGGTATCCATGATGGTCGAACGTGTAGCCATGATAACTCCCGTTGCGAAGCGAAAGGTGAGAAGGCCAGGCGGCCGGTCTGCTTTCATCATGCCAACATTTGGCACAAATGCAACTAAATACACAAAAGCAATAAAATACACATGCGGCGGCGGGGATTATCGGTTAGGCTACAGCTATTGTCTCTGCTGGCCCTTGCCCGTCGGCCAGGCTTTTAAGGAAATTATCCATGCTTCAGGAAACGCGCCTGCATCGGATCCGCGCGCTGCTGTCTACGCTGGGTCACGTCAGTACCGAGCGCATTATCAAAGAGTTAGGTATCTCACGCGAAACGGCGAGAAGAGACATTATTGAGCTGGAAGCATCAGGTGCTGCACGTCGCGTGCACGGCGGCCTGATGGCAATGAATGCAGAACCAGAACCGCCGCTGACCGTGCGTAGCGCAGTCCGCGCCAGAGAAAAACGCGCTATCGCTCGCGCTGCTACCCGGCTGTTAAAAGCGGGGCAAACGCTGTTTATTGATGCGGGCAGTACAACAACCATGCTGGCAGAAGAGCTGCGCACCATGTCGGGCCTGACCATTATTACCAATAGCCTGAACGCCGCGCTGACGCTTTCTGCCGCTGACGAAGGCGAAAAACTCAATAACGACATTATCCTGCTGGGCGGCAGCATGCTGGCCGGGGCGCAGGAAACGCGCGGCGAACTTACCGTAGAAGAGATTCATCGTTACCGGGCGGAGGTGGCGATGCTGTCGCCGACGGGCATCGACAGCCGCCAGGGTGCCAGCAGCTTTCATCCGCACGAAGCGGCGATTGCCCGCGCGATGGTACGCCAGGCCAGCCAGTCAATTTTGCTGGCCGACCACAGCAAACTGGGCCTTGCCAGCCGCGTCTCTTATGCCAGCGTGCAGCAGATCGCCACCCTGGTAACGGATAGCGGTGCGGCAGACTCGCCGGCCTTTGCCGAGCTGGAAAGCGTTTTGCCGCAGATAATCGTGGCTTAAACCAGCCGCTGCGGATGCGTGTAGACCGTGGCGCGGCCTGGTTTGCTGAAGCCCACCAGCGTCAGGTTGCTGCGTTGGGCAACCTCAACCGCCAGCCGGGTAGCGGCGGAAACGGCAAACAAAATTTCTACGCCGCACATTGCGGACTTCTGCACCATCTCATAGCTGGCACGGCTGGAAACCAGCACCGCGCCGGACTGCCACCCAGGTTGCTGGCTGCGCAAACCAACCAGCTTATCCAGCGCCACGTGGCGGCCAACATCTTCGCAGCCACCGGCCAGATTACCGTCCGGCATCATCCAGGCCGCCGCGTGCGTACAGCCCGTCAGCTGGCCTACGGGCTGATAGCTTTTTAGCTGCGCCAGCGCGACATCCAGCCGATCCAGTGCGAATGTCTGGGTGAAAGGCAGCGGCTGCACGGGTTTGCCGATTTCCGCCAGCTGCTCCACGCCGCACACGCCGCAGCCGGTACGCCCCGCCATGGCCCGCCGCTGCTCTTTTAGCCCCATAAAACGACGGCTCGACAGCTCTACCTGAACCTCAAGGCCGCCGCAGGAAGGCTGGATATCGATACCGTAAATATCGCCAGGCGCCGCGATAATCCCTTCCGACAGCGAGAAACCAATGGCAAACGCCTCCAGATCTTTTGGCGTCGCCATCATCACCACATGAGAAATCCCGTTGTAGACCAGCGCAACCGGCACTTCATCCGCCAGCCAGTCTTCTTTTGCCGTCTGTAGCGAATCACGCTGCCAGACCTGCACCTGGCCTGCGCCAGCCGTTGCACTGCTTATGTCATCTTTAACCATTGTGCCCACCTGAAAAACGCTCTCTGACGATAGCATCGCCTATGATAACGCCGTCGTCACGTTCAGGGTTTAACCTTTCTCTGCATAGCCGCAGGTAAAAAATTCATAAAATTGCCCAAAACAGGGAAGCGTTAGCCGGGGGACGCTATAATTTCTTACAGGGGAACCCTTATTATTCGCGCAGGTGATAAAGCCCTGCTTTGCCGTCAGCGGCCGGATTTGCCAGTAAACAGGAAAATTTCATGAGTATTCGCATTCTTCCGCAGGGGCAGTTGGCAAAAGGCGAGGCAATAACGGCGGAGCGAGTCCCGCCGTTGCTTTTCCCCCGTCTGAAAAATTTATATTCCCGTCGCGCGGCGCGGTTGTATCAACTGGCGGAGAAAAACCCGCTGGGCGACTACCTGCGTTTTGCAGCCGTTATCGCCAGCGCGCAGGAAATTGTGCTTTACGATCATCCTTTGCAAATGGATCTGCACGCGAGGCTGAGCGAGTCCGCCGCCCTGGACAAGCCGCCGCTGGACAGCCAGACGCTGCCGCGCGGCGCGCACTGGCGGCGCTTGCTACAGTCGCTGATTGCAGAAATGAAGCCGGAAATGACCGGTCAGGCGCTGGCCGTGCTGGAAAATCTGGAAAAAACGTCCGCGAACGAGCTGGAAACCATGGCGTCTGCCCTGCTGGCTGGCGACTTTGCTCTGGTCAGCAGCGATAAATCGCCTTTTATCTGGGCGGCGCTTTCGCTGTACTGGGCGCAGATGGCGGCGCTGATCCCCGGCAAAGCCTATACGGAATCTCATGGCCAGCGGCCGTTTTGCCCGGTATGCGGCAGTGTTCCGGTGGCGGGCATGGTGCATATCGGCGCACGGCAGGATGATGAACGCTACCTGCACTGCAATCTTTGCGAAAGCGAATGGCTTGCGGCGAGAGGAAAATGCAGCAACTGTCAGCAGAGCGACAATCTGCATGACTGGTCGCAGAATGCGGTTTCACCCGTTAAGGTAGAAAGCTGCGGCGACTGCGGCACCTATATGAAGATGCTGTCTCAGGAAAAAGACCCGGCCGTTGAACCGGTTGCCGACGATCTCGCGTCGCTGGTGTTCGACGCCCGGATGGAACAGGAAGGTTTTTCACGCAGCAGCCTGAATCCTTTTCTGTTTCCAGGAGAATAATTTTATAAACAGAGGCTGACCAGAAAAGCGGTCATAACGGGGAAGCGCGTAATGAAACTTATCGGCAGTTACACCAGTCCTTTTGTACGAAAAATTTCGGTCATCCTGCTGGAAAAAGGCATTACGTTTGAATTTATCAACGAATCGCCCTGGACCGATGAGAGCCACGTACCGCATTACAATCCGCTGGGGAAAGTGCCCGCGCTGGTCGCCGGACAGGAAACCTGGTACGACTCGCATATCATTGCGGCCTATCTGGAACAGCTGGATATTGCGCCCGCGCTGATGCCGCGCGACAGGCTGGCAGCGTTGAAAGTGCAGCAGCTGGAGGCGCTGGCAGACGGTATTGGCGATGCGGCGGTGATCCTGCTGCGCGAACAGATGCGGCCGCCGGAACAACAGATGGAAGGCCAGCTGCTACGCCAGCGCGAAAAAATTCTGCGCGGTCTGGACGCGCTGGAAAAAGAAGCGGTTAAAGGCATCACGCTAAACAGCGGTAAGCTGAACGTGGCGGATATTGCCACCGCCTGCCTGATTGGCTTTTTAAATTTCCGCCGCATTGTCCCTAACTGGTGCGTGGATCGGCCAGCGCTGGTTAAGCTGGCGGAAAACATGTTCCAGCGTGAAAGCTTTGCCCGCACGGTGCCGCCAACGGCCTGAGTAAACTCACTTTCCCTTCGGCCAGGCTCTCGCCTGGCTGCTGCCTTTCTCTTTTTCTCTTCGCGTAACGCTGTACTTCTTGATTAGCCACAAACTTAGCCCGCGGATTTTGTGGGATAAGTAGCTGCGTTTTTTTAATTAGCCACAAACTTAGCCCGCGGATTTTGTGGGATAAGTAGCTGCGTTTTTTTATGTAGCGATATCCATAGATTACAGGAGTTTATATGGAAGTTTTCAGCAAGGTCGGCTGGCGGTTTGGCCTGCTTGTTATTCTTGCCGTGGCGGGCGTTCTGCTGGTCATTGCGGGCGGCGTCACCGTGCTGCACAAAACCAGCGACACGGCTTTTTGCGTCTCCTGCCACAGTATGGAGAGGCCGCTGGCGGAGTATCAGGGCAGCATTCACTTCCAGAATCACGCCGGTATCCGTGCCGAATGCGCCGACTGCCATATTCCCGAACAGCCGATCGGCTGGATGACGACCAAGCTGGCCGCGACAAAAGATCTGCTGGGCGAGCTGACCGGCAAGCTGGACAGCGAAGAAAAATATAACGCGCACAAGCTGGCCATGGCGGAATCGGTGTGGAAGAAAATGAAGGCCGACGATTCCGCTACCTGCCGCAGCTGCCATAGCTTTGCGGCGATGGATATCCTCGCGCAGCAGCCTGAAGCGCGGAAAGCGCATCCCGTTGCGATGAAAGAAGGGCAAACCTGCATCGACTGCCACCGGGGCGTGGCGCATATTCTGCCCGATATGCGCGACAGCAATGCTTCCGGCGCGGCGCAGCTGGTTGCGCTGGCCTCGGCCACCAAAACCGGTAACGGCCCGCTTTACCCCATCAGCACGCAGCCTTTTACCCTTTCGCCTGAAGGCGGCCCGGCGGCAGGCACGCTGTTTCCGGCCACCAGGCTCACGGCTTATCAACAAAAGAACGGCCGCACCGAGGCGGAACTTCAGGGCTGGCAGCAGGACGGCGCGCCCGGCGTGATTTACGCCGCAATGGGCAAGCGCATAATCAGCGCGCTGGTCACGGACGACGCCGCGCCGCAGATAAAAATCCTCTCTTCGCAGCAGGACCAACAAACGGAAACGCTGTGGCATCGGGTTTCCTTACGTCTGTGGACGGCAACGGACGTGCTGGTTGAGGACAGGGAAAAAATCTGGCAATACGCCGCTGGCCTGATGAGCGCTAACTGCACGGGCTGCCACGGACTGACCGCGCCCGATCACTATACGGCGAACCAGTGGACGGGGGTAATCAAAGGAATGGCGTCGCGAACCTCGCTGGATAAGGAACAGCTACGCCTGCTGACGCGCTATGCCCAGCAGCACGCCAGCGATATGGCCCAGCATGCGCAAGGAGAGAAAAATGGACAATAAAGCAATCACCCGCCGCTATTTTCTGCAGGCCAGCGGTACCTTACTGGCGGCAGGCTCGCTCGATCTTGTTTACAGCAAATCGGTACTGGCGCAGGCCATCGATAAAGCGCTGCCGCTGTTTAAGGCGCTACGCCCGGCGCAACAGGGCATTCTGACCGCCGCACACTGGGGCGCCTTTGAAGCGCTGACGGAAAACGGAAAAATGGTCGGCGTGCGCGCCGTGCAGGATGACCCGGCGGCCAACGAGCTGATCGAAATGGCTCCTTACCAGGTTCACGCCAGCAACCGCATCACCGCGCCGATGGTGCGCCAGAGCTGGCTGGAGAACGGGCCGGGCAGCCGCCCCGATCTGCGCGGGCGCGATCGGTGGGTAAAAGTGAGCTGGGACAAGGCTATTGAGCTGGTCAGCGACCAGATCCGCAGGCTACAAAAAGAGCACGGCCCTTCGGCTATCTATGCCGGATCCTACGGCTGGAAAAGCACCGGCATGCTGCATAACTGTCGCGCGCTGCTGCATCGGCTGATGAACCTGTCCGGGGGGTTTCTGGGCTACAGCGGCGACTACTCTACCGGAGCCGCACAGGTGATCATGTCGCATGTCGTTGGCTCAATGGAGGTGTACGAACAGCAGACCAGCTGGCCGGTAGTGATTGAACACAGCGAGCTGGTGGTGCTGTGGGGCTGCAATCCTTCGGTGACGCTGAAAAACAGCTGGAACGTGCCGGATCACGTCGGGCTGGAAGGGTTTGCCGCGCTGGCGGCCAAAGGCACGCCGGTTATCTGCATCGATCCCATTTTTAACGCCAGCGCCCGAGAGCTGAACGCCGAATGGATAGCGCCGAAAGCCTATACCGACGCCGCGATGATCCTCGGTCTGGCGCATACGCTGCTGGTGGAGAAGCGCCACGATGAAGCTTTTTTACAGCGTTATACGACGGGCTTCGATAAGTTTCGCGCTTATCTGCTGGGCGAAAGCGACGGCACGGTGAAAAGCGCGGAATGGGCCAGCGAAATTTGCGGCATTGCGCCGGAACAGCTGCGCCAGCTGGCAAGAAGAATGGCCAGCCAGCGCACCATGATCATGGCCGGATGGGGCATTCAGCGCCAGCACCACGGCGAGCAGCCGCACTGGCTGCTGGTCACCCTGGCCGCCATGCTCGGCCAGATTGGCCTGCCCGGCGGCGGTTTCGGCTTTAGCTATCACTACTCGTCCGGCGGCAGCCCGACGGCAAAAGGCGGCATCCTTTCCGGCATCAGCGCAGGCAACGCGCCAGCCGGCTCGCCGCCCCCCATCCCCGTTGCCCGCATCGCCGACTGCCTGGCCAATCCGGGCAAAAAGCTGGCGTTTAACGGCAAAGAGGTGACCTATCCTGACGTCAAAATGGTTTACGTGGCGGGCGGTAATCCTTTCCATCATCACCAGGACACCAATAATTTACGCCAGGCCTGGCAACGGCCGGAAACCATTGTGGTGCACGAGCCGTACTGGACGGCGACTGCCAGATACGCTGACATCGTGCTGCCCTGCACCACCAGCTTTGAGCGCAACGATATGGATATGGGCGGCGACTATTCGCAGCTTTATCTTTTCCCGATGCGTCAGTGCGTGCCGCCGCAGCATCAGGCGCGTAACGACTTCGACATTTTTCAGGCGATAGCGGCGCGGCTGGGCGTGGAGCAGGCTTTTACCGAAGGCCGGGACGAGATGCTGTGGCTGAAAACGATGTATGACGGGATGAAGCAGCAGGCAAGAAACGCCGGGGTCGCGCTGCCGCCGTTTGACATGTTCTGGCAGTCTGACAGCTACATTCGCTTTCCTGTGCCGCCGGAGAACAAACGGTGGGTACGCTTTGCCGATTACCGCGAAGATCCGCTGCTTAATCCTCTGGGAACGCCCAGCGGGAAAATTGAAATCTACTCGAAAACCATCGCCAGTATGCGCTACGACGACTGCGCCGGGCTGCCGGGCTGGCAGCCGCCTTATGAGTGGCACGGCAGCCCGATAGCGCAGCGTTATCCGCTGTCGTTAAACACCGCCCATCCGGTGAACCGCCTGCATTCCCAGCTGGATAACACGCCGCTGCGCGAAAAATATGCCGTCAGCAATCGTGAGGCGATCCTGATTAATCCGCAGGATGCCGCGGCCAGAGATATCCGCTCGGGGGATCTGGTCAGGGCCTTTAACGATCGCGGCCAGATTCTGGTTGGCGCGGTGGTCACCAGCGATATCCGCGCTGGCGTGGTGCGCATCAGCGAAGGCGCCTGGTACGATCCTGCCGATCCCGCTGAACCGATGGCGCTGTGCAAAAATGGCAACGTTAACTGCCTGACTTTTGATCTCGGCAGCTCGCGGCTGGCGCAGGGAAACTGCGGTCAGATGGCACAGCTGGAAATAGAAAAATTTACCGCCGCCGCGCCGGTCAATACCGCTCATGCGGTGCCGGAAAGCGCTGTGTAGGTGGCAGGCTCAGGCGCGACAGGCCGTCGCGCCCCTTTTCTTTTAAAAGCGCGCGCTCACGCCCAGGTTATACATAAACTGTTCGCCAGAGCTAAGGCCGCCGGTCTGCGACACTGAAGCAAAAGCCGCCACGCTGTCGCCCAGCGGCAGATGCGCGCCAACCGTTACGTCTACCCAGTTAGTGTCCTGCTGTGCCGAATCGCGCACGAAGGACGTCTGCGTCGATTTCAAACCGCCACCGGCACGCCAGACGTTATCGCCAAACTGGTGGTTATAGCTGACTTCCGCCCACGGATTGATCCAGCCCAGCTCGGAATCTACTCGCCAGCCCAGTGCGCCCGTTTGCGAATGGTAGTTTTGATCGGCAAAACGCATTGCGGTGCTGCTGGCTCCCCTTTCGCTATAGCCGTCGACCGAACTGTAATCGAGCGCGTACTGCGCCACCGGCCCGGTAGTCAGCCAGTTTGCCAGCGGGAAATCCCAGCCTGTCGTTACCCGCGCGCCCAGCTGTTTACCGTCCGTGTCACCTTTTTCCGTACGGCTCGCCGGGCCGATCGTCATGCTGCGGTTGATATCGTCATAGCTGGCGAAAGCGTAGTGCGCATCTGCATTGATCCAGCCGTGGTCAAAAAAGGCCAGCTCACTGTAGGCCGACAGCAGCCAGCCGCGCATTTTGTAGTCATAGCGCGACGAGGGATGCTGCGTATCGTCAGAGCCGGAGACCAGCGCCCCCACCAGCAGATTATCGGTCAGCTTATAATCCAGGCCCAGCGTCAGATTATGGCTGGTGGCGTTGCCGTCGCCCGCCGCCTGGTTCGCTGCATAGTCATAGTGCTGTCCGGCGTAGCCGCCAAAAAGCGTTAGCGAGCCTTGCGGATTGTCACCGTGGCGCTGCTGCTGCAAGCGGCTGTCGAGCGTGGACCGCGCATCGCGGGACATTGCCAGCGTGGCCTGATTCAGCGCCACAACCTGAGCGGGCCCGTCGAGTATGGACTGAATATAATCGGCAATCAGCTGATGCGTGCCGGGGCCGGGATGCAAATGGTCGGCAAACAGAAACGCCTGCTCGCTGGAAAAACCAGGCGTAGAGGTACCGCAAACCGCAGCCGAAACGCCGGGCGGACAGGCCATGCCGACGGTATTG
>Ga0153980_1000150_pt1 | contig 37615 bp, 30 predicted proteins | sample TSGA064MetaG_FD_104722 | JGI IMG/M metagenome (GOLD analysis project Ga0153980, IMG submission 104722) | Attine ant fungus gardens microbial communities from Georgia, USA - TSGA064 MetaG | ecosystem: Host-associated > Fungi > Mycelium > Unclassified | place: USA: Georgia, Magnolia Springs State... | reverse complement strand
CAAAATCACGGATGCTAACAAAAGCATCGTAGGTTGTATCTCTGCCCGCCATACTGACTTTACCGTCAAATTTAGCTGTACCCTTTTCCGTCACCAACGAAAGATTGGTGTCAAAAGCAGTCATGCCACCTTTAAACGTTCCTGTTAGTCCGATTGTATTCGGCAGTTCGATGCTGCTAGGTAGCATGGACTTGGCAACGAGTTTTTCGATATCGGATCGACCTGTCGTTAGTTTTTTCAGATTAAGATCCATGGACATCTTATTTACGTCCGGTAACCCTTTGAGTCGCATACTGGCGATAACACGTGTATTGGATAGCGTCTGGAAATCAATATTGGGAATATTTAGGTCGTTGAGTTTACCTATGACACGGCCATCAATATTAAACTTTTTATCCATCAACGGCTTCATAACCTGCATGGTATCCAAAAAGGGAGCAAAGTAGTAAATGTCACGCATATCGACATGGCTCTTTTTGACGGTTGCATTGACATAGATCAGTTCCGGCTTTTTGCTAATGATATCTAGTGAAGGATAGGTGACTTTGAGGTAATCGCGAATAAGCGTGCGCGGTGTTTCCGCGTATAGGTTTTTAATTTCCGCCCCTGTATTCGTATACTTAAAGTCGCCTTTGAGCTGTTTGATGACCAGACCGGAGTGATCGGAGGCAGTCAGCTCATTCAGTGATCCGCTGATCGAATCGGCACTGTAATATAGATCCGTCAGATTGGTTTTTATCCCCGGAATTTTAATGTTGAAATAATCAAAGCCTTTCATGCGGGCCTGATTGTCATCCCGATAAGCCAGAGCAGTATTATTGATCGTGATGTCTTTGGCAGAGACGATCCACTTGATCTTTGTGGTATCCGTTGGGGCATTGCCCGTAGGCGTAGGCTGCGTTTTCTTCGCTATTTTTCCAAAGAGCACCTCATTGTCGGAGCCATCGAGGTGGATGGTTTGAATATCAACTAGCTCCTTGTTTAAATCAATCTTGTTGATATCTGCTCTTAGATTTTTGATGTTAAACTTTGTTTTAAGCGAGCTGGATTGATCCTCATAGCGGACAAGGATATTGGCAAGGTCGGCAATTTGTATTCCCACATCCGGAAGAAGGGTCGTGGTCTGTGCGGTTTTGTCCGTAATGCCAAAGTCTTTGACGGATGGAGCGGTGCCGTCCACGACAGGTTTCCATTGTTTTACGGTTGCACTCAAGCCGTCTATTTTTACCTTGGGCAGATTGAAGGCCATGTTTTTGGTCAGGTCAAACTTCTTGATATTGGTATTTAGCGTACCCAGATAAACATCAGCACTGGTTCCGATCACATCGTCAGCATAAACGATATGAAATTTATCCAGTTTTATTTTATCGAGATTAAAGAGTAGGGCCGAAGTCGTATCGGCAGTAGGTTTGCTCTCCTTTTCAGAGCCAAATGCTTTGACGATATAATCGAAATTAAAGGAACTGTCCGGTAACGTTCTTCGAATTTTTGCGGTGATCCCCTCCGCTTCGATACTTTGGATTTCTACAGTGTTTTTCAGTAGTTTGAGCATGTTGATATCCACAGCAATGCTTTTTCCGGCAACAAGCGTATCCTTGCTCTGATCTTCCAGATAGATATCCTGTAACACTAATTTTTTCGGAAAATCAATATTGATATAGCCGATTTTTACGGGAGTACCTATTTTTCCTTCGACATAATGAGTTACTTTTCCAGCGATATAGTTCTGAACGGAAGGTAGTCTGATTAAAAATACAACTAGAATAACCAGCGCAATTATTACTCCAATAATCCACAATATTGTTTTAAAAGCAATTCGGGTAAATCTGTTCAACGTATAATTTGATTTAAGTATCTATTAATAAAAATTAAAACGGAAAAAAGTTTGTAAAGTTTTTCAGATATTAAGTTATATCCCCGCCACTTCAACAAACTAAGATAAATTTGCTTGTATATGCAAGTTTAATTTCTGCTACCTATAGTTTAATTTGCGCTACACATGGGTATATGCAAACCTTGGACAGTTCCTCTCCTCACGGCAAATCCATGCTATTGAGGAGATATCCTACAAATACATCAAATAATTGACCAAACCATTTTGGGAGTATAAAGTTTTTTATTTTTTAATATTATGCTAACAAAAACATATAATGCCTATTTATTTCTTAACAACAGAAGTTTCTACCTGACAGGATTCTTCCGTTTCTGTTTGGATCAACACAACAATTACGCCATCAGTTTTTTGTATTTCCCCCAGTTTTCAAATACCACCCATAGCCAAATGACGAAAAGCACGGCCCAGATAATTAATCCCGTTTGGCTATAAAAAACCATGTTATGTGTGAAAATGCCAATGAGTATCGGAAAGATAACCAGTGCCCCTACAGTTCTTGTCTTTGGGAGGATAAATAGTAAGCCGCCTAAGAGTTCGATGATTCCGACCAATGGCATCAGCCATTTTATCGTGCCAAAAGCCTGAAATACCTTCTGCATATCCATGTCCATTGGTGGTATAGGCATATAATGAAGGAGCTTATCTAGGCCTGCATTAATAAAAAGTAGTCCGAACAAAACACAGAGAATATTCTTTATGATTTTCATGATCGTAAATTTTTAAGGTCAAATTAGTTGACAGTGATCGTAGTCGGTGGCTCAGTAGGGTCATCCTGTTTATCCTCTTCCTTCTTTTCGCTGTTTCGCTCCACCGTAATTGTACACTCGGTGAGTAAAGCTGCTACGGCACCTATTGCAGCAAATACCGGCGCCAGGATCAGTCCGATTGCCCCCACAGTAACCGGAAAACTCATGATTTCTTTACCATGTTTGTCCGAAATACTGATTTTATTCACATTGCCCTCTGCAATAACTTCTTTGATTTTCTGTAGTAGGTTTTCACCGTTGATTTGAAATGTTTCCTTGAATCCCATAATAATATAATTTAAGTTCGCTCTTATAAAGTTATTCATTTTTTTATAGGAATTCTTATAAAGTTAAAAATCAACGGATACTTCAGCGCAGAGACATCCGTGATGCGCCGAGGCATCGATGGAAGCAGTTGTCCTCCTAAAAAAAAGTCCCGCAATTTGCGGGACTTTGGAGAACTATCATGTTATGATTTTAACCCAGGGTAGTTAAGCTGTCCTGAAGAATCTTAATTTTAGCTTCTGCATCGGCTTTCTTACTTTTTTCGTTTTCGACGATTTCTGGTTTCGCATTTTGTACAAAGCGCTCGTTTGAAAGTTTTTTGTCTACAGATACCAAGAATCCTTTCAGATAATCCAGCTCTTTTTCGATACGCTCACGCTCAGCATCGACATCGATATTATTTTCCAATAACACATAGCATTCATCTTTTCCTGCCAGAAAGCTTGTTGCTCCGGCTACTTTTTCAGTTACAAAAGTGACCGACTCCAAGTTGGCTATTTTCGTGATGATCGCGATGTATTGTGCGAGGTCAATGTCAGACTGTTGGTTGATCGCCAGAGGTAATGCTACTTTTGGTGAGATTCCTTTCGAATTACGGATATTACGCACCTCGGAAATGATTTGTTGTGCTACAGCAAAATCTTTGATGACCTGTTCATCAAATGCGCTGACTTTTGGGAATTCAGCAACAATGATACAGTCTTTCTCTTCTTTTGCACCGAATAGTTCATCATGCCACAGTTCTTCCGTTAGGAAAGGCATAAACGGATGTACCAATGTCAATATGCGCTGAAAGAAAGATTTTACTGTTTCCAGGGTTTCCGAAGCGATAGGAGAACCGTAAGCCGGTTTGACCAGTTCAAGATACCAGGCACAGAAATCGTCCCAAACCAATTTATAGGATGTCATCAGGGCATCCGATAGACGGTAATGTTTGAAGTTCTCTTCAATTTCAGCCAATGCCTGATTGAATCTTGCCTCAAACCATGACGCCGAAATTTTATCTGATTCCGAAGCTGGAGCATCGCTAATCTCCCAGCCTTTTACCAAACGGAAAGCATTCCAGATCTTATTGGCAAAGTTACGGCCTTGAACACAAAGCTCGACATCAAAAGGCAGGTCATTCCCAGCAGGAGCTGTCAATAACATTCCCATCCGTGTTGCATCGGCACCATATTCATTCATTAGATCAATAGGATCAGGTGAATTGCCTAAAGATTTTGACATCTTGCGGCCCAGCTTGTCGCGTACGATACCTGTGAAATAAACATTTTCAAAAGGTAGCTGTCCACGGAATTCATAACCCGATACGATCATACGTGCTACCCAGAAGAAAATAATATCAGGTGCAGTAACCAGATCCTGGGTAGGGTAGTAGTAGTTAATTTCTGCATTTTCAGGCTCATTGATTCCGTTAAACACAGAGATAGGCCACAACCAGGCTGAAAACCAGGTGTCAAGCACATCTTCATCCTGGCGTAAATCCGCAAGTGTTAGATTCGCATTGTTCGACTTCTGTTGAGCCAGAGAAAGCGCTTCTTCGGCGGTTTGAGCAACAACAAAATCGTCGTTACCGTCACCATAGAAATAAGCCGGTATCTGATGCCCCCACCACAATTGTCTGGAAATGTTCCAATCCGTTACATTTTCCATCCAGTTGCGGTAGCTATTTTTGAATTTAGTCGGATGGAATTTAATGGTATCATCCATGACATTATCCAGCGCAGGTTTTGCCAGGTCTTCCATTTTCAGGAACCATTGGTTGGAGATCTTTGGTTCAATAACCGCACCGGTTCGTTCCGATGTGCCGACATTATTCGTGTAGTTCTCTACTTTCTCCAGCAATCCTTTTTCTTCCAGTTCCTTTTCGATCTCTTTACGGACTTTGAAACGATCCATACCGGCGTAATGTAAGCCGTTGTCATTTAATTTTGCTTCGTCTGTAAAGATATCTACAAATTCCAGATCATGCTTTTTGCCGAGTTCGTAGTCATTGACATCGTGCGCCGGAGTTACTTTAAGACAACCCGTACCAAATTCCAGATCAACATACTCATCCTCGATGATATTCACTTTACGGCCTAGAATCGGTACAATTACCTGTTTTCCTTTTAGCCAGGTATAACGTTCATCATTTGGATTGATACATACGGCCGTGTCACCGAATATCGTTTCAGGACGCGTGGTCGCAACAACAATATATTGATCTGATCCTTCAACTTGATATTTCAGGTGGTATAATTTTCCGTTCTTTTCCTTGTAAACAACTTCCTCATCCGAAATATTGGTTTTTGCTTCCGGATCCCAATTGACCATGCGGTAACCACGGTAGATTAATCCTTTATTGTAAAGGTCGACAAATACACGGATTACCGATTGATACAATTCAGGGTCCATGGTAAAACGGGTCCGGTCCCAGTCACAGGAAGCACCTAGTTTTTCCAATTGTTTTAGGATAATGCCACCGTATTTTTCTTTCCATTCCCAGGCGTGTTTTAGGAAATCCTCACGCGATAAGGACTTTTTATCAATGCCTTGCTCCTTTAACATAGCGACGACCTTAGCTTCAGTGGCAATGGAGGCGTGATCAGTCCCCGGTACCCAACAAGCGTTTTTGCCCTGCATACGTGCGCGGCGAATCAAAACGTCTTGAATGGTATTGTTCAGCATATGACCCATGTGCAATACGCCAGTGACATTCGGTGGCGGCATTACAATCGTATAAGGTTCACGTTCGTCAGGAGTGGACCGGAAAAATCCGTTCGCTTTCCAATAGCTGTACCATTTTTCTTCAGCTTCTTTTGGATTGTAAGTTTTCGCTATGCTCATTTTAAATTCTATATTCAATTTTTTAAGGAATACAAAAGTAAGGAATTCTATGTTATTTTCCTTGTTATCATTGATCTTGTTATTGATTGTAGATCAAAGACCAAGGATAGGGCGCAATACTCAAACCTTAATACTTTTTTAATCTTTTCTTCATATTACTAGTCAATTAGCCTAGTTTTAATGTAAATTAATGTAAATTTGCCTGTTTTATTTTTACACGAAGGGATGCAACGATTTGCGAACGAACTTAGAGCGTTAACACAATATTTCTTGTTTTGGCTAATTATCTGTTTTATAGATAGATTTATTTTTATTTTTGCTTTTTTTGAAAAAATAGGGACGGATCATCTGACGGAGGTTTTTAAAATTTATTTCCATGGATTGAGCCTTGATTTTTCGGCAGTATCCTATATCTGTGCCCTTCCATTTCTCGTGTATTGTATTCTGGAATTTTTTCCAAAAGTTCAACCAAAACGGACTATCCTTGATGTTTATACCGTTGTTGTACTTGTTTTATTTTTCGTAACCAGCTTTATTAATGTCAATATCTATCGCGAATGGGGCGACAAAATCTCGAAACGTGCCATTGATGCTTTCTTGGCTTCACCTTCTGGAGCGGTAGCTTCAGCAGAATCTACGCCGGTTTTTCTTCCGATATTAGGTATGTTAGTGGGCATATTCTGTGGCTATTTTCTCTATCGTTGGATGTTCAAAAAGGTGCATTTCTATAATGTTAAATCGCCGGTTGGTAATTTTCTCAAATTGGCAGTAGGTGTTTTTGTGCTTTTTACCTTTATCCGAGGAGGATATGGCCGGGCAACACTAAACCCCAGTAAAGCTTATTATTCCGAAGTTACCTTTTATAACCATGCAGCGGTGAATACACAGTGGTCGCTTTTGCGTGACTTTTTTACGAAAAGTACCAAGTTAAAAAGCCCTTATGATTTCTATGGGTCGGATGATAGGGCTATTCAGGAACAGCTAAAGCCCGCTTTTCAGAGCAAGCCCGATTCTGCAGTTGAGGTATTATCCACCACACGTCCGAATGTTGTGATCATTATGCTGGAAAGTTTTGTCGGCGATCTTATTCAATCTTTGGGCGGCGAGAAGGGAATTACACCGCATATGGAAGAACTGATCAAAGGCGGGATTTTGTTTGATCATATCTACTCGGCTGCTGACCGTTCGGATAAGGGGATGGTTGCTATTTTGAGCGGCTTCCCGGCCCAAGGACCGGAAAGTATCATTAAATACATCGACAAACATGAAAACATGCCTGCTATTGGGCAGGAATTTGATCACGCAGGCTATGAAACCTCATTTTATCATGGCGGACAAAGTGAATTTTATAATTTCAAGTCCTATATGCTGACACACGGTATCTCCAGAGTGGTTGATAATGGCAGTTTTGGACTGGATGCCGAAAGGGCTTCTTGGGGCGTGTATGATCATGTCGTGTTTAATCAGATGATCAAGGATTTTAACAAAGAAAAACAACCGTTTTTCTCAACGATCTTTACCTTGATCAATCACGAACCATTCGAATTAAAGCATGGTTACAAATTTGGCAGTACCAATAACGCGGACAAGTTTAGAAGCACGGCCAATTATACGGATTCAGCTGTTTTCGATTTCATTGGCAAAGCGAAAAAGGAAGCATGGTATAAAAATACGCTTTTTGTCATTGTTGCGGATCATGGTCATCGGTTGCCCTCGGAAAAATGGGAGCTTTATCACCCGAATAGATTTCATATTCCATTGATCTTTTTTGGCGATGTAATTAAGCCTGAATATCGGGGCAAAATCTTCAATCGCATAGGAAATCAAACAGATTTAGCAACTACATTATTGACGCAGCTGAAGCTCCCAACAAATAGATATCATTGGAGTCGCGATTTATTCAACCCAACGACTCCGCAGATTGCATTTTATAATTCCAAAGATGCCTTTGGTGCAATCACACCCGAGCAGGCGGTATCTTTTGATAATGTCGGCCGAATTATCAATTATCGGGCTAACAAAGACTATCCTGCCGCTAAAACGGACAGTATCTTGAATATTGCCAAAGCATATTATCAACAGGTCTATCGTGAATTTCTAAAATATTAACAGGATGAAATTAAGAGAAATACTAGCACCCTATATTGCAGTTGCTATTCGCTTTGCTTTTCTTTTAGTCGTTTATGCTTTACTACGTTGGGGATTCTACCTCGTCAATGCCTCCTTATTCCCCAATGTAAATGCGGGAAAACTGTTTGTGATGTTTGGCGGTGGCGTACGTTTCGATATCGTGGCCTTGCTCTATTTGAATATCCTCTATATTGTCATGCAAACAGTGCCCGGACCGTTCACCTATCATCAGACTTATCAACGGATTGCTAAATGGATTTTTGTAGTGGTCAACTCAATAGGAATAGCACTGAACCTAATTGATTATGCCTATTACCCATTTACACTAAAACGCACAACAGGCACCGTATTAAGTCAGTTTTCAAATGAAACCAATCTTTTTAAATTGGCATTTGATTTTTGTCTTGATTACTGGTATCTCCTGCTGGTATTTGCACTGCTCGTTTATGGCCTGTCCAAGTCGTATCAATTGATCCAACTGGAAAAACCGAAACGTTATTCCTGGAAATCTCTCCTGGTTCAGGTTCCCTTCTTTTTATTGACCGCTTTTCTTTTTATAGGTGGTGTCCGTGGCGGATGGGCACATAGCACCCGTCCGATCACTTTGAGCAACGCCGGTGATTATGTAGACACCCCCGAGGAAATGAATATTGTGCTGAATACACCATTCAGCATCCTGAAAACCTTAAAGGCGGTGAGCCTCAAGCCGATGAATTATTACCCGGAGCAGGAGCTGACCAAAATATATGACCCGATTCATCTTCCGCAGACGGATAAGCCTTTCAACAAAAAGAATGTTGTTGTCCTGATTTTGGAAAGTTTCGCAAAAGAGCATTTTGGCGAGCTGAATAAAGATATTCAAGGCGGAAAATATAAGGGATATACCCCTTTTCTGGATTCTCTGATTCGCCATGGCTATACTTTTACGGATACCTATGCCAACGGCCGGAAATCCATCGATGCCTTGCCGTCGGTCATTACGGGTATTCCATCCATCGGTGAACCATTTGTGCTATCGGTGTATTCCGGTAATGAAACGACCAGTCTAGCCAAACTTTTGAAAAAGAAAGGCTATGAAACCGCTTTTTTCCATGGTGCTCCAAACGGAAGTATGGGCTTCTCGGCCTATATGAAACTGGCGGGAATCCAACACTACTTTGGCAAAAACGAATACAATAACGATCAAGATTTTGATGGTATCTGGGGAATCTGGGATGAACCTTTTCTGCAGTTTACGGCCAATAAGATCAACACGTTGAAACAACCTTTTTTTGCGAGTTTCTTTTCGCTGTCTTCACATCATCCCTTTAAGGTACCCGAAAAATATCAGGGGAAATTTCCCAAAGGCCCGCTGCCGGTACAGGAGCCGATCGGCTACACCGACAATGCCCTGCGTGAATTTTTTGCGACGGCCTCTAAAATGCCCTGGTTCAATAATACCTTATTTGTAATCTGCGCCGATCATGCTACCGTAAGTTACCTGCCGGAGTACCAGACTACAGCGGGCGGGTTTCAGATTCCGATTATATTTTATGCCCCTGGGGAGGGATTGGTCGGCAAAGCAGATAAGTTGGTCCAACAAATTGATATTATGCCCACGGTCTTAAATTACCTCCATTATGACGAACCTTATTTTGCATTTGGCTCGGATGCTTTTAAACCGGGAAGGGATAATTTTGTGCTGAACAATAATGCAGGAAGCTATAATTTTTATTATAAGGATTATATGATGTCTTATGATGGCCTTAAGCCGGTATCGCTTTATAATATGAAGCAAGATCGGTTGATGAAACAAGATTTACTCAAGCAACATCCTGCCATCTTGGATACCATGGAGACCAAGATGAAAGCTTTTATTCAGCAATATAACAATCGCATGATTGAAAATAAGCTAACCTATAAAAAATAGGTCGGCTTACTCCCCTTGCTTTTTCTGAAATTGCGCCCTGATACTCCTGTCGATAACAAATAGGATGAGGTCATAGACGATATAGATCAGAGGTAGCGTAAATAAGACCAGGAGGATATAGCCCCGGGCATTATGCTCAAAGATGCCATTGATTAAGTAATTTGCCAGACTGGTCCAAAACCAGCAAAAGCCGTAAAATGACGCCGGTACAATAAGATTTCCTAGCAGCAGCGCATAACGATAAGCACCTGTTTTGTATTTTTTGTAGATATACCTGATGTGCAAATAGAGCAGTACAATGGATCCGATTAGGGCAAGGACTTCGGGATGGATCCACAGGAGTGCCTGTGCGGGAAACGATATTTTTTCGCCTACTTCGATTGTAAAACTGCCCTGTTTTCCGGGGGATTCAATGATCCAGTGAACGAGCGTGTCAGTTTGCTCTTTCGGGGTTCCCAAATTCTGCGCATAAGCCTTCATCTTATTTCCCGGGTGCAGGTATAGGTCAATAGGACCAAAGGACGACCAGTATTTGGAGGGAAACAGGAGGTATTCAATTTGGTATTTCGTCAGAATATCCCTTCGATCAAAGCCCATAAAAGCACGATACTGAACCTTGATGCTGTTTTCACCCTTGTGAAGCTTGGCCGTAAAATAAAATGCGTCACTCAGGTTAATTCGTTCCCATTCCGCTTTTCCATAGCTGATCTCATAATAACCATCTTTGAACCGTAGGAAAGAGAATTTTATGTCCGATGGATCCAAAGTGAGGGATTTTATCTCTTTTTGGTTAATGATCACCTTTTCTAATCCATCTAAATTGAGGGCAAGGAATACCAAAGGGAAGTCCATGTCTTCCTCCGCATGGATAATATATTCGATATTGAATTGGCTCTTATCATCATAATCCAGTGAATCGCGTACGATATGAATGTCTATTCGTTCGTGAAGTACTTTTGCTTTACCCGCAGGAACCAATTGCGCTGTGATGCTATGTGGACCAAACGGATTGGCCATATTGGCCGAGAGTGTCAACACAGCGAGCAAAAGAATTATCGTCAGGCCTATTATCTTTCTGTTCATAATTGTTTATTTAATGCATCTACCGTTCTGCTGGTCAAAACATGAACCTCGTTAGCTTATTTAATTCGCTGATAATCTATTATCAAACAAATATCCACAGTTGAAAGTATAAATTAAAAAGAAGAAATGAAAACCCTAATGTAGATTCGCGGCGGCAAATTTGGAAAAAGGTACGTCGCAAGGTTTATGTGGCGCGGGACAGGGAGCAATGATTGATATTCGCAAAAAGAAAAGACCTATACGACAATCGTATAGGTCTTTTCTTTGTTATCATATTTTGGTAGCAATTATACACCCAACAATAAACGAGCTGGATCTTCCAATAATTGTTTTACACGAACCAAGAAGCTTACTGACTCACGACCATCAATGATACGGTGGTCATAAGAAAGCGCGATATACATCATCGGACGGATCACAACCTGACCATTCTCCGCGATTGGGCGTTGAATGATGTTGTGCATACCCAAGATAGCCGATTGCGGTGCATTGATGATAGGCGTTGACATCATGGATCCAAATACACCACCATTGGTGATAGTAAATGTACCACCTGTCATTTCGTCGATCGTCAATTTGTTGTCACGTGCTTTACCTGCCAATGTAGCAATCGCTTTTTCGATTTGCTCCAATGACATTGCATCTGCATTACGGATAACTGGAACAACCAGACCTTTAGGTGCAGAAACTGCTATTGAAACGTCAGCAAAATCAGAATATACGATTTCGTTATCTTCGATACGGGCGTTTACAGCAGGCCATTCAGCCAATGCTGTGGTAACAGCTTTTGTAAAGAAAGACATGAATCCAAGACCGATTCCAAATTTCTCTTTGAAAGTATCTTTGTATTTAGCACGTAGATCCATGATCGGTTGCATATTGACTTCATTGAATGTTGTCAACATCGCTGTTTCGTTTTTAACGGCAACTAAGCGTTTTGCGATCGTTTTACGTAATGAAGATAATTTCTCACGACGTTCGTTTCTAGAACCCGCCACAGGAGCAACTGTCGCAGCTGGAGCCGCAGCAGGTTTTGCAGCTGGCGCAGCAGCTTTAGCAACAGGTTGAGCTTTCTCTGCATCTTCTTTTGTGATGCGGCCATCTTTACCTGTTCCTTTTATAGTTGAAGGATCAATTCCTTTTTCTCTCAAAATTTTTGCAGCAGCAGGGGAAGCCGTACCAGCAGCATAGCTGTCTGGATCTTCGTCTTTTGCAGCAGCAGCCGGAGCAGCAGTTGATGATGCCTCAGCAGCAGGCGCGGCAGCCGGAGCTGAACCACCAGCCGGAGCTTCACCTTCTTCAATTGTACAAACGACAGCACCGATTTCTAAAGTATCACCTTCTTGTGCAATGATTCTTAAGATACCTGCTTTTTCAGCTGGTAATTCAAACGTTGCTTTGTCTGATTCCAGTTCGGCGATGTTTTCATCCATCTCCACATAATCGCCATCTTGTTTCAACCATTGTGATAAGGTTACCTCCGTGATTGATTCACCTACGGTTGGTACTTTAATTTCTAAGCTCATATATAATGTTCTTTATTGACAATTGCGTCCTATACATAAGACGCAATTGATTTTAAATTGTTTTTATTCGAATGATTTATTTAAGATCTCTGCTTGTTGAGCAACGTGTTGTTTCATATAACCTGTTGCTGTACTTCCGCTTTCTTTACGCGCTACGAAACCTGTAAATGCAATCTCAGTACCCATCAGTTTGCGGCAGTAGTAAGACCATGCACCCATGTTCTCATTTTCCTCTTGTACCCATACAAACTCTTTGGCTTTATTGTATTTTTTACGGATTGCCTTTAATTGCTCTGTTGGAATTGGGAACAATTGTTCGATACGGACGATCGCAACATCCTTACGTTTATCCGCTTCTTGTTTTTCCAATAGGTCATAATAAACTTTACCGGAACAGAACAATACGCGTTTTACATCTTTTGCAGCAACATTTGCGTCGTCAATAACTTCTTGGAATACACCTTCTGTGAAGTCCTTCAATGGAGATACCACTTTCGGGTGACGCAACAAGGATTTTGGTGTAAATACCACCAATGGCTTGCGGAATTCACGTACCAGTTGACGGCGCAATAAATGGAAGTAGTTGGCCGGTAATGTACAGTTTGCCAAGACCATGTTCTCATTCGCACATAATTCCAGGAATCTTTCAATACGTGCCGAAGAGTGCTCAGGGCCCTGTCCTTCCATACCATGTGGAAGCATCATGACCAAACCGTTTGAACGTTTCCATTTTGTTTCCGCACTTGACAGATATTGATCCACGATGATTTGAGCACCATTGTAGAAATCACCAAATTGTGCTTCCCAAATTGTTAATGAATTTGGATTGGAAGAGGCATAACCATACTCAAAACCCAAAACAGCATATTCTGAAAGTAATGAATTATAGATGGAGAATTTATCACCCCCTTTGATATTGGCTAAAGGAACATATTTTTCTTCAGAATCTTCCAGTGTCAATACCGCATGACGGTGTGAGAATGTACCACGTTGTACATCCTGGCCGGAGATACGAACACGGTTGCCTTGATCCAATAAAGTCGCATAAGCCATTAATTCACCCATTGCCCAATCGTATGCGTCATTGCTGATCATTTTAGCACGATCTTCGAATAAACGCGTGATCTTACGGAAGAATTTCTTGTCCGCAGGTAATGTCGTGATCTCTTTCGCTAGTTTTAAGAATAAATCTTTTGCAACTTTAGTTTTATCTGTCGTTGTTAAAACCTCTCCTTTTTTTGCCGGACGTAGTCCTTCCCATGCACCTTTAAACATCGGAATATCTTCAGTCAATACTTCAACTGTTTTTGCTTCCTCAAATTTAGTCTGCAATTCGGCCTTAAATTCTTTTTCTATACTTTTTGAATACGCTTCATCAATGCTTCCTTCGGAGATTAATTTTTTTGCGTATACTTCTTTCGGATTCGGATGTTTTTCAATGATTTTGTACAACAAAGGTTGTGTGAACTTAGGCTCATCTGCCTCGTTGTGACCAAATCTTCTGTAACATAATAAGTCGATAAATACGTCTGTTTTGTATTTTTGACGGTATTCAACAGCTAGGTTAATCGCATAAACTACAGCCTCAGCATCATCCCCATTGACATGAAATACGGGTGAAGAAGTGATTTTTGCGACATCAGTACAATAGGTGCCTGAACGAGCGTCTTTATAATTCGTTGTAAAACCGATCTGATTATTGATAACGATATGTACTGTACCACCAGTTTTATAGCCGTCCAGTTTGGACATTTGAGTCACCTCATATACCACGCCTTGACCCGCGATTGCAGCATCACCATGAATAATGATCGGCGCAATTTTCGATGAGTCACCATCGTATTTGAAGTCGATTTTAGAACGGACCATACCTTCGACAATTGGATCTACTGTTTCCAAATGGGAGGGGTTGGGTGCCAAACTCAGGTGAACGGATTTGCCATCGTTGGTTTTTACTTCAGAAGAGAAACCCAAGTGGTATTTTACGTCACCACCGAAGTTTACTTCAGGATCGTCTGCATAGGTTTTACCTTCAAATTCCGAGAAGATGGATTTGTAAGATTTACCCATGATATTGGTCAATACGTTCAAACGGCCTCGGTGTGCCATACCGATAACAAACTCTTGGATGCCAATTTCCGAACCTTTTTCGATAACGGAGTCCAATGCAGGGATTAAACTTTCTGCACCTTCCAAAGAGAAACGTTTTTGACCTAAAAATTTAGTGCCTAAAAAGTTTTCAAATACAACGGCATGGTTAAGTTTGTTCAGGATTCTCTTTTTGGTATCCAAAGAGAATTTCGGTACATTGCGGTCCGCCTCCATGCGGTCCTGTAACCATTTTATCTTTTCTGGATTACGGATATATTTGAATTCTGCACCAATGGAACGGCAGTAGGTATCTTCAACCAGTTGACGGATATCTTTTAATGTTGCTGGACCTAAGCCAACTTCAACACCTGCATTGAAAACTGTGTTCATGTCTGCTTCAGCAAGACCAAACGTTTCCAATTCCTTTCCAGGGTAGTACTTACGTCTTTCGCGAACAGGATTGGTGTGTGTGAAGAGGTGGCCGCGATCACGGTAACCATTGATCATGTTCAGCACATTGATTTCTTTCAATACGTGCTCAGGAGTAGCTTCGCCTACTGAACTTGTCGTTCCACCAGCATTTTGACCGAAATCAAAACCTTCAAAGAATTTTTGCCATCCGAAATCTACCGATTGGGGATCTTGCTTGTACGATTGATATAAGCCATCGACATAAGCCGAATCAGCATTACTCAAATATGTCAGATTGTCCATTTACAATTAAAACTATGAAATTTGTCAAAGTTATGAATAAAAAAAGAGTTTCTAATACTGAAATTGAATAATTTAATCAATAAATCTATCCAATTCTTAACATTTTTAGCAGGATTTAAAAAGGGGTTATTATGCCCTACAAATTTCTTTTGTTTTGAAATTATTTATTTCTGCCGAAGATTTATTTAGCAAATAATTCATCCAATTTTGGAAGGCCATTAGGGAAATTTGTTTTGATCAATTTTTGCCAGTCCAAGGCCTTATTGTCCTTATCACTGGTCCCCACACCGGCGATATGTGACCATTGGCCATATACTGTAGCCGGAGAATAATCCAATAGTTGTTCTTCAAACCAGGAGGCGCCCTTTAACCAATTGACCTGATATTCATGCACCAGGTAACTTGCCGCAATCAATCCGGCTTGGTAGGGAATGAAACCTGTTTTTTTGAGTTGTATCATCGTGCTATTGATAAAGTCATGGTCTGTCTTTCCGGATTTCCACTTCTCAAATAGCTCCTCATTTACTGTTAATGCCGGAATATCGACCGCATTGCTATTTTTCGTGCCCAAGGGCTTGAAAAATATATTGGGATATTTTTTGAGCATAAAACGGAAATAATCCCGCCAAAGTAAGCCATCTATTATTTTTTCGAATCGTTTGTCCTTTTTTCCTTCCCCCAATTTCTTAATGTTGTTATAAAGAAGGATTGGAGATAAAGCTCCAGCAGCAATGAATGGACCTAATATGACCGGATCCTGCTCTGTCTCCGGGTAAGTGGACAAAACCGAATGCATAATACTCAATGCCGTGTCTTCGCCGCCAAATATATAGATGTCATCAACAGACTTAATCTCCTCGTCCGAATAGCCCAGGTCTTTTAGCGTCGGGATCTTGGTGTCTTCCAGATGTGGCGGGGTCAGGAAATTGGACGGAAATGGTATCGGTTGGCGTACCGAGCTCTCGCGCTCTACCTTTTTCTTAAAAACGGAAAATCCATTTGGAATATCCTTGATCGGAAAAGGAAGATCCTCTTTATGGTAAAGGGTGTGGCCAATAAAGTGGCGAAGGTTGATTTTGGCGCTCCACAACTCACTTTCTACTTTCTCCGAGATAGAAGTCTCGCGGAGGGCAACCTCCCGATGGTGGTAGACTTCGTTGACCTGGTATTTTTGAGCAATCCGCGGGATAATATCCTCAGGCTTGCCAATATAAGTCAGCAGGTCACTGCCATGGCTTTTTAATTTCTCTTTTAGGGCAGTGACTGCTTCGATCACAAAAGCAGCACGCAGCACACCTGTATTTAATGTACCAAATTGATTGCGCTCAAAATAACGGGGATCAAAACAATAGACCGGAATGATGAAGGAACTCTTCTCAGAGGCTTGATAAAAAACTTCATTGTCATGAAGTCTTAAATCATTTCTAAACCAGATCATTGTAGCCCTTTTGTCCATAGAGGTGAAGATAAATACTTTTTAGTGCAGCCTATTTTCAGAAGATTTACAAATATATAAGGATATTGTGTTTGTGAAAATATTTGGCCAGGAATTGACATAAAAAGGACAAAGAAGTGGTTTTAGACAAAATTGCGGCGAGGGATAAATCCGGAACAGTGTCCTTGCCGGTTTTTAATTCAGTGATAGAAAATGGCTTAACTGATCGGTGATCATTCCTTTGCCGGAAAAAAACAAGGTATTTCAACAGAAAAATAAAAATAGTGTTAAACTTATTTGATGTTTCTCTGTTCTAAAATCAGGGAATTATGATATTAGTTAGTCAGCGTTTTGGAAAACAAAACCATCTGGAGCTTTCACAATCTATTGGACAGCTCGAATGGGATAGACCGATAAAATCAACTCATTTATGCCATTGAAAGCGAGTGCTCAGAAATAATTATAAGGATGAAAAAGGTTTTAATCAGTGGGCTAAATACCTATTTAGGACGGCGGGCGTCATGCTATTTACAAACAAAAGATTTTGATGTTACAGGTTTGGTGCGAAACTTATCCATTTTTAATAAAATTGTGAAAGAGAAGGTAACAGCTAAACTTTTTGAACTCGATCTCTTACGAAAGGGACCCGCGTATGATAATTTTCAGATCAGTGACTTGAACTTTGGGATTTATTTTACACAGGTACCTTCGCTCGATAATGATATTCAGCTTCAACTGGAGCTGCTGGGACTCCGTAATTTTGTTGAAATCTGTAAGCGGGCGGGCAATAACCGGGTGATTTATGTGGCCCGATTGATGGATGAGCATTTTTTGGACCCTGTTCGCAACCTCCTGGAGGCTTTGCGGGTGCAGTATACCATCGTGGTCAAAAGTAGTGTCATTGGAAAAGAAAGTGTATTAAATCGAATTTTTAGCAAACTGGCCAAAAAACAGACCGTATTCTATTGGAACTGGGTAGCCTCCCTGAAATTTCATCCTTTACCCCTGCTGGATGTTTACCGCTGGCTTCGGGAAATGCCCTGGGAGAGTAATTTTATTTCTGAGGTGATTTACCTCGGCGGACATGAAGAAGTGACATTTAGAAACTTATTTTATCAATTTCTTAGTTCCACTTCCAATTCACAAAAACGGGAGATCGGAGTGAATAAATTCTTTGCGAAATTACTCCTAAGCCGGTTTAACGATATCAATAAGGAAGATATTGATGAATTTAGACGGGTGCTTTATTATGAAAAAAATGTAGACAACTCAACCTGGCAGAAAGTCCAGACCTTTGAATTCACCCCATTGAAAGCCTATGTCAGCATGGATACCTGATTGTTTGATACCTAATATCCGATCATAGTCGGGGGGGATCCCTTTGTTTGATTTTCCGGTCCCTGCTGCGCTACGCATGGGGATGTTTTTTCTGGTGTGAATAATTATTTACTTCTGATTTATTCTGTTAAATTTGTGGATTAACGCGTTGATACAGATTTAATATATGGGATACAATAGTCTCGCAGCATGTGTTGCGGATCTTGAGAAACATGGTCATTTAATCCGGATTAAAGAGGAAGTTGATCCTTACCTGGAAATGGCTGCAATTCATATGCGGGTGTTTGATGTAGCCGGACCGGCACTGTATTTTGAGAATATCAAAGGCTCGGAATTTCCCGCCGTATCCAATTTATTTGGAACGTTGGACCGGTCGAAGTTTATGTTCCGTGATTCATTGGGCCATCTAAAAAAACTGGTAGATGTCAAAATGAACCCGGGTGCTGTGTTAAAAAAGCCATTCCAGTACATCGGTTCATCCATGACCGCCTTGGGTGCCCTGCCCTGGAAGAAGAAATCAGGGGCTCCGATCCTCCATGGTAAAACAAGCATTGGTAAACTTCCTCAAATTGTCAATTGGCCGATGGATGGTGGGGCTTTTGTTACCATGCCTCAGGTATATACCGAAGATGTAAGTAAGCCCGGGATCATGCAGGCCAACCTGGGCATGTACCGAATTCAGCTTTCAGGCAACGATTATATCCCGGATCGGGAAATTGGACTGCATTATCAGTTGCACCGCGGAATAGGTATCCATCAAACGAAAGCCAATGCGCTCGGCGTGCCACTTAAGGTAAGCATCTTTGTGGGCGGTCCGCCGGCGCATCCTTTGTCTGCGGTCATGCCGCTACCCGAAGGACTTTCTGAAATGATCTTTGCCGGTGCATTAGGGAATAGAAGGTTTCGCTATTTCTATGATCATGAAGGTTTTTGCATTTCTGCAGATGCAGATTTTGTTATTACGGGTACAGTATATCCCAATGAGAATAAACCGGAGGGGCCTTTCGGTGATCATATTGGCTATTACAGCCTTACCCATCCTTTTCCCCTGATGAAAGTGCATAATGTATACCATAAGAAAGATCCAATCTGGTCTTTTACCGTGGTGGGGCGACCGCCACAGGAGGATACAAGCTTCGGAGCACTGATTCATGAGATCACAGGGGCTGCGATCCCGCAGGAGATCTCCGGACTGCACGCTGTCAACGCAGTCGATGCAGCAGGAGTACATCCTTTATTGTTTGCGATCGGATCGGAGCGCTATACTCCTTATCAGACGGTTGACCGCCCGCAGGAAATTTTAACCATTGCCAATCAGATTCTCGGAAAAAATCAGCTGAGTTTAGCCAAATACCTTTTTATCTCAGCGCATGAGGATAATCCCAAATTGGATATCTACGATATTCCGGGATTCTTCGGTCATATCCTGGAGCGCATTGATCCGACAAGAGATCTCCATTTTCAGACCAATACAACGATAGATACCTTGGATTACTCGGGTGATGGATTAAACGCGGGATCAAAGGTGGTATTTGCGGCTGCAGGTACCAAGAAAAGAGCGCTTGCGCGCGAACTGCCGGCAAGTTTTGATCTGCCAAGGCCTTTCAACCGAGCGAAGTTTGTTATCCCGGGTGTATTGGCGGTAGACGGAGCGGCGTTTACGAACTATGCGGATGAAGCTACGCTGATCAGGGAATGGTGCCTTGCCGCTGAAGGGTTGGCCTGGGAAGGTTTTCCATTGTTGGTATTGTGCGATGACGCTGGTTTTACCGCTGAGACAGTCAATAATTTTGTCTGGACAACCTTTACACGCAGTAACCCCGCATTTGATATTCATGGCATTAAGAGCTTTACTGCTTTCAAACATTGGGGCTGTGAAGGGCCAATTATTATTGATGCACGTAGCAAGCCACATCATGCCCCGGCATTGATTAAAGACGCGGCCGTTGAGAAACGTGTTGACCAATTGGGAGCCAAAGGGGGCTCGCTATACGGAATAATTTAAGGACAATTAAGCAAAATAAGTATAGACAATTTAATCTGATGAAAACAGAAGAATTATTAGCAAAGTCAAAAGAGAATCAGCTACAGTTTCAGGATGTACTGGATCATATTGCAGAAAACTACCATTATAGTCCAGCGGCATTTCACAATGGGAACCTGAAAAATACGGCTACGGAAAATCAGGGAAGCGCAAAAGTATTGTATTTTGCCAAATACCAGGATCTTTCAGTGGCAGACACCTTGTTTTTGTTTGCCGAGCACTATCAAAATGTGTTGGATAACCCAAGAGGCGAAGGGCATCAAAATATCCGGCAGTTTATGGCGAATGGCTGGAACGGTGTTGTTTTTGATGCCGATGTCCTGAGCGCTAAGTAAAATCAGGTAGGTAGCTTTGCCGTTTAGTCGAATGCAAACCAATATCGCTCAGGAGGGTGTTGTAATTATAAAATAGAAATGGGGCTTCCGATGAAGCCCCATTCTCATATGCTGATCTATCGCATCACAATTTTTTTAGCCTTTACTTTCGCAATCTTCATCTTTGCTGCCGCCGAAATAGACCATCCAGCAGATGCCAAACTGATCTTGGAATGCGCTGTATAGCTCCGCGAAAAATGTTTCACCCAAAGGCATTTCCACTACTTTTGCGTTGACGCTGAGGGCTTCATAGAGTGTTTTGGCTTCATCGCCGTTGTCACACATCAACATCACATAAGTATTGTTGCCCTGTACATAGTGCTGGCCGAAAGCAGGAATGACGTCTGCTCCCATAAGCATGCTCTCGCCATTGATTGAAATGGCCGTATGGCAGATCTTGTTTTTGGCTTCATCCGGAACTGGAGGCATTTGCGGATCTGCCGGAATATCGCCATAACGCATGTATCCCGGATTTTTTGTTTTAAAGACTTTTTCGTAAAACGTGAAAGCTTCTTCACAGTTGCCGTTGAAATTTAAATAAGCGTGTAATTTTGCCATGATTTCTAATTTTTGAATATATCGATTATTTTTTTAGCGTGTATCTTTTGCTCTTTGATGATTTCAAAAGATCAACGCAATACCTTATTTTCTCAAATTTTCTTTCCTATAGCATAGTGACCAGGAGGACTATCTTCGGAAGTGAAGATAAAATTAAGCGGAACTTTCGATAAAAATCTTGCCCTAAGGCAAGATTTGAAAATAGACTTTTGTCGATGGAAAAACCATTAATTGCCGTGAACAATTTCTTTGCGGATGCGGCTTAAAGAGGTGTCTGTGATGCCCAGATACGAAGCAATATGTTTCAGTGGAGCCTGCTGGATCAGGATGGGTTTTTCTTTTATCAGGCGCAGATAGCGGCTAGTAGCGGGCTCGGTAATCATCGCGATAGCTCTATTTTTGCTGTGAACCAGTTCCTGCGCCATCCATGAACGTCCCCATTCCCTAAATTCGGGGATGCGATGGAATAATTCCTGATGATCTTCAAATCGTATTTTCCAAAGCTTTGTGTCCGCAAGCGCCTGTATATTTTCCACTGTGGGGGTACGCTGGAAAAAAGATGCGACCTCGATCACCACGTCGTTATCACTACAAAAACCGATGGTGACTTCGTTGCCTTCGTAGTCGTGTAAAAAAGACCGAGTAAGCCCATGTTCTATTAAATAATAGGCATTGGACACCTGTCCTTTGCTTAAGATAAAGTCGCCTTTTTTTATTGTAATGGCCTGGTGCTTCTCTTTTATGGAATTCAGTTCGTCCGGCGTGATAGCGAGGCCACTGTAAAAAGTTCCTATTAGATCCATTGTCCTTTGGTTTATTTGATTACCTAGTGAATTTAAAGATAAATCTTGAAATGTGTTGTTAATATAATGTGTGATTATTGTAAACAAAACGCTGTTTTATTGCTAATTTGATTTGTTTGAATAATTATTATTGATAAAAATATAATAAAATTTAAAAATTATTATGAATTTAGTTTTTAATTGTTTTACTTTGTATCAATAACATAATGTAAAAACGAAATATTTAAAATTTTCATAATATGTGTGGAATTATTGGCGCTTTTGAATTGAAGCAACCTGCAGACTCATTGAGACCCCAAGTATTGGAAATGTCAAAACGTATTCGTCACCGTGGTCCAGACTGGTCTGGTATATTCACTGGCGAGAAAGCTTTATTGGCACATGAGCGATTAGCCATCGTTGATCCGAAATCAGGTAGTCAACCTTTGTACAGCCCGGATGGTAAAGTAGTACTGGCTGTGAACGGCGAAATCTATAACCACCATGAATTAAGAAATAGTCTTCCGGATTATGAATTCGCAACACAAAGCGATTCGGAAGTGATATTGGCACTTTATCTGGCCAAGGGACCATCGTTTGTCGATGAGCTGAATGGTATCTTTGGCTTCGCACTATACGATTCACGTGATGATTCATTTTTTGTTGCCCGTGACCACATGGGAATTATCCCTTTGTATTATGGAAAGGACGCACAGGGACAACTGTTCGTGGCGTCTGAATTAAAATCACTGGAGGGTTTCTGTGAGACGATTGAACAATTTCCTCCGGGACATTATGTATATAGCAAAGAAGGTACGGCCCCGCAGCGCTGGTATCAACGGGACTGGGAAAGTTACGCTACGGTAAAAGACAACGAGACTGATATTGCTGTTTTGCGTAAAGCACTGGAAGATGCGGTACATCGCCAGTTGATGTCTGATGTACCTTATGGCGTATTGCTGTCGGGTGGACTTGATTCTTCAGTGATTGCTGCCGTGACCAAAAAGTTTGCGTCCAAACGTATTGAAACAGACGATAAAGAAGACGCTTGGTATCCACAATTGCATTCTTTTGCCGTGGGACTGAAAGGTGCGCCGGATTTAATCGCTGCACAAAAAGCAGCGGATCATATCGGAACAATCCATCATGAAATCAACTTTACCATTCAGGAAGGCCTGGACGCTATCCGTGACGTGATCTATCACTTGGAAACCTATGATGTCACGACTGTACGTGCTTCAACACCGATGTACTTATTGGCGCGTGTGATTAAATCCATGGGGATTAAAATGGTGCTTTCTGGTGAAGGCTCTGATGAGCTTTTTGGTGGCTATCTGTACTTTCATAAGGCGCCTAATGCACAGGAGTTTCACGAAGAAACAGTCCGTAAGCTGAAAAAACTGTATCTCTACGACTGCTTACGTGCCAATAAATCGCTGGCAGCCTGGGGCGTCGAAGGACGTGTGCCTTTCCTTGATAAAGAATTTATGGATATCGCCATGCGTATCAATCCATCGGATAAGATGATCCGTGATGGCCGAATGGAGAAATGGGTCGTGCGGAAGGCTTTTGAAGATTATCTTCCGGAAAGCATTGCTTGGCGCCAAAAGGAACAGTTTTCGGATGGGGTCGGATATAGCTGGATTGATACCTTAAAAGAACAGGCAGAAAACAAGGTTTCAGATCAAGAATTTGCTGCCGCTGCGGCACGTTTTCCGATGAATACGCCAAAAAATAAAGAAGAGTTTTTGTATCGCACCATCTTTGAATCACATTTCCCGTCTACTGCTGCCGCTCAGACCGTCCCATCGGTAAAATCTGTTGCTTGTAGCACGCCAGAGGCACTGGCATGGGATGCTTCATTCCAGAACCTGAACGATCCATCGGGTAGGGCTGTAGCCTCCGTACATCAGGAAAGTTATGAGAAATCCAAAGTCGAAGCCGTGTAACTAATCAACCAATATCATATAATGTTGTAATAGGGGTATCCGTAGATATCCCTATTTTTTTTGCGCTGTAAATCCCGAAAGTATGATCCCGGCTTCGGTAAAACATAGGCTGCTGAGGAATTGCTTTTGCATAAACAGTGCCATGCGTATGTTTTTTTGAATTATCTTTTGTAAATTTCGGAAAACCAGTCCTGCCAAACCTACAGGATGTTGAACGAATTAACATACGAATGAAAGAATATAGGAAACAAAGCAATCTGAAGTCTTTTGGACTGGCATTTTTGCTGTTGAGCAATACCGCGATATTTGCGCAAGATAAGGATGCCGTCGTTGCTAGCATTGTCCAGGAAGCCCAGGCTAATTCGCAGCTCGAAAATTATGCGTTTGAACTTGTCGATATGATCGGCCCACGTCTGGTGGGAAGCCCGCAGATGCAACAGGCACACGAGTGGGTGGTCAAACAGTATACCGCGCTGGGGGCGGATGCGCGTAATGAAGCTTATGGTGAATGGCGCTCCTGGGAGAGGGGGACCTCCCAGGTGACCATGACTTATCCGCGGATTAAATCGCTCGAAGGAACTCAGCTGGCTTTTAGTCCGACGACGAAAGAAAAAGGCGTGGAAGCTGAGGCGGTGGCGATGCCACTGTTTCGTTCTCAAGCTGACTTTCAATCCTGGCTAAAGGCAGTTAAAGGTAAAATTGTCCTGATCGGGATGAACCCTATTTCAGGCCGATCCGATGCCAACTGGAAGGAATCGGCTTCTGCCAAAGCTTATGAAAAATATCAGGCGCTCAAAAGTGAGCAGCTCAGACAATGGGAGCTTAGTATGTCTTATACAGGGAGTACGCGACGGACTTTGCCGTTGGCCCTGGAAGCCGCCGGCGCTGTAGGGGTGATCGATTCTTATTGGACCGAACTGCCGGGTATTACGCGCATTTTTGATGCAAAATCCAAACAGGTTCCGGTATTCAATATTGCTTTGGAAGATTATAGCCTCCTTTATCGCATGGCTGAACGTGGTATCAAGCCACGTATACTTTTGCAGGGAAAATCCAGGGAACTTGGAACGGCCAAGACGTATAACAGTATTGCTGAGATCAAGGGGAAAGAAAAACCAAATGAATATGTGGTATTGTCCGCGCATTTGGATTCCTGGGATGGAGCTTCAGGGGCAACGGACAATGCAACCGGGGTCATCACGATGATGGAGGCTGTTCGTATCCTGCGAAAAGTGTACCCTGATAACAAAAGAACCATTCTGGTGGGCAACTGGGGCAGCGAGGAACAGGGGCTGAACGGCTCGTCGGCTTTTGTCGAAGATCATCCCGATGTCGCTAAAAATATTCAGGTGGTTTGGAACCAGGATAATGGGACCGGACGCATCGTGCGCATCGCCGGAAGTGGTTTTGAAAAAGCTTATGAATACATTGGCCGTTGGCTGCAATATCTACCCGAAGAATTTCGTAATGAAATCCAGACCAGTTTTCCGGGTATGCCTGGGACCGGGGGGAGTGACCATTCTTCTTTCGTCCAAAAAGGAATTCCGGCTTTTGGTCTTTCCTCCACCTCCTGGGATTATGGAAAGGTAACCTGGCATACCAATCGGGATACGTACGATAAAATTGTTTTTGATGAAGTCCGGCAAAATGCGATTATCGTTGCGGTGTTGACTTACCTGGCCTGCGAGGAACCGAGCTTGGTATCGCGCGACAAAATTGTGCTGCCCGTAGATAAGACAGGTAAACAAATGTCCTGGCCGACAAATTTACAATCCAAAAGAACAAGTGGTAATTGACGATGAAACAGCTTGTATTTGCGATCGTATTGCTTTTTTTCCATAGCTTCACTTTTGCCCAGGTTCCCTATGGGGACCTGGAGAATTATAAAAGGGAGTGGGTTGCCTTACAGGGAAATGCAGGACCTCTGGTCGGGATACGAAGTTTCACGGCCAAGGGAAGTAAATACTATCTAACGGTAGATCCTTTGACACTGGAGACCCGTATTGTGGACAGCAAGCTGCTTAAAGTACATAGTAAAGATTCGATACAGGTCAACAAAAGCTTAAATGGAACTGTGTATGCAAGTTGCTTTTCCATCGTGAGAAAAACCGAAAATAACCTGCAGGATGCGGGCCTGAATTTTAGGTTGCCAAAAGAATCCGGAATTAATCTGACAATTGATCTGTGCCCCTCCCATAAACCTTTGGACAAGGATATTTTTGAGGATTTGCTGTCCGCGTTTAAGGGTTTGGACAGTACGCTGCCATTGGCGGTGTCCGTGTCGGGGAAATGGCTGCTAAATCATCCGGATGACTTGGCCTGGCTGAAATCTTTGGATAGAAAGGGTGTCAAGATTACATGGATTAACCACACTTATGATCATGTTTTTAATAAGAAGCCGCTGGTATCCAATTTTTTATTGTCGCCGGGTACAGACCTGAATTATGAAATACTGGCCAATGAAAAATTGATGCTGAGGAATGGACTTGTGCCTTCTGTCTTTTTCCGCTGTCCGGGGTTAGTCTCCGATCGTGCCGTCATCGAGAAGCTGCTTTCTTACGGTTTGATCGCCGTCGGATCCGATGCCTGGCTAGCCAAAGGGCAACAGGCGCACAATGGCAGCATTGTGCTGATCCATGGAAACGGAAATGAAGAGCTGGGGGTGCGCGATTTTATCAGGTTGCTCCAAACAGAATCCGGCGCCATTAAAAGAAAACATTGGACGTTGTACAGTCTTTCTGAAGGATTGGAGCATTACCCAAACTAGCCATTGAATAATTTATGTTTCTTTATCGTCTTTCCCTTGCGTAACCGGATAGCATGATAAACGCTCGGAATATCGTTTGACCATTCTCTTAGAATAAGGATAATCGCAATAATTTCCAGGCGGGTGAGGACGCCCAGCCAGATGGTTATCTGAAATAAAAAGGTGGATTGACAATGTAACAGAAGTTCAATCAGCAATGCAAACAAGAACAAGGTCCACACTTTGGCGCCAATGGAATGGGTCGCAATTTCTTTTTTGAATTTTGCAAAGCTAACGATATAAGTCAATGCCTCCGAACCGAGCAAAATGAATATCAGCAGTGCGTTGTCCTTGAAAAATAAGGGACAGCTGAGGTAGGTCGCCAAGGTGATGCAGATGAAGAAGATAAGATCCACGCTGGAGTCCCACCTCCGTAGCATTTGGGTAGCTATGTGTAGTCTTCGGGCAATAATACCATCAAAGATATCACTCAGTAGACCGACTACAAGGAAAGAAATCGCATAGTACTTAAAATTGTCAAATTTAAGCCAGTAAAATACCAAGAGCAATAATCCTAGGAAAAGACGTAGGAGGATGAGCGAAAAAGGGATGTGTTTTTTCAAATTTAGCAATGCTGGTTGTTTGTGATCTACTGTTTTTTAAGATATGGTCTATTAAAGATAATGATTTTGCCCTAAAAAGAGAAAGGCGCCAATCGGAAAGAAAGGCGCCTTTTATATGCTCGTCTATTTTTTAAGGTGCTGATTAAAATAATCGGCAATTTTCTCGTACATATGAATGCGATCCTTGCCCATTACGTTATGTTCGTGGGTAGGGTATAAGAAATAATCGACCTGTTTTCCCGCTTTAATGCATGCTTCCAGAAATTCCATGCTGTTTTGTTGTACAACGACCGGATCCTGTGCGCCATGGATGATTAATAAACGTCCTTTCAGTTGATCCGCTTTATTTAGTAAAGACGTCAATTTATATCCTTCAGGGTTTTCCTGTGGGGTGTCCATATACCGTTCACCGTACATAACCTCATAAAATTTCCAGTCGATCACCGGCCCCCCGGCGACTGCTGCTTTAAAAATATCGTTATGATGCAACATAAATGACGTCGTCATAAAACCACCAAAGCTCCAGCCGAAGATGCCCATGCGTTGTTGATCGACAAAGGATTTTGATTTCAGAAATTCAATTCCTTTTAGCTGATCGGCCATTTCATTTTGCCCAAGGTTACGGTGGGTAGCGGTATAAAAATCACGGCCCCGGTAATTGGTGCCACGATTGTCCATGGTAAATACGATGTATCCCTGTTGCGCCATATAGAGATCAAAGTAGCCTGCACCACCCAGCCATTTGTTGGAAACCAGTTGGGAATGGGAGCCACCGTACAAATAGTACATGACCGGATATTTCTTGACCGGATCAAAATCATTTGGATAGATAATGCGTCCGGTCAACGGGTATTTGCCATCTGCCGAAGTCAGTTGGACAAATTCTATTTTTGGATTATTGATTTTTCCGTTGAACGGATTGTCAGCTTTGACGAGTACAGTTCCTTTGCCGGATTTGACTGCTTTGACCTGGATCATATTCGGCGTCTTTAGGTCGCTATATTGGTCATAGATATATTTTCCGTCATCACTCAGCGAAGCTTGGTGTATGCCGGGCTCGTTTGTCAGCTGAACCGTTTTCCCGGATTTAAGGTCCACCTCAAATAGTTGACGGTCCATGCCATTGTTGGTAACACCGATATAGCTTACTTTGTTTCCATCCGCAGAAAAATCCAATAAGTTGTCCAGCACAATATCTTGATAACCTAATTTTTTGATCAGTTTTCCTTCTGTATTGTAGAGGTAAAGCTGGTTGTAGCCTTCCTTGTCGGATTGGTAGAGAAATTGATCTGGCTTGTTGGGTAAAAATGTGAGCGGATTTTCTGGTTCTACCCAGGTTGTGGCATTTTCCTCAAACAAGGTTTTTACCAATGCGCCGTTTTCGGCATTGTATTTATTAAACTTAAGGTCATTTTGATCCCGGTTGAGAACACCCACATAGATAAATTTACCCGAAGGGTCCCAGGTTACGCAGGTCAGGTATTGCTCACTGTGGTCTCCGGTTTGTAGTGTTACCTTTTGCCCTGTCACTGTATTATAGATAACTAAATTCACCTCTTCTGACTTTTGCCCTGTCATCGGGTATTTTATCCATTTGATCTCGGCAACTTTGGGGCTCCATTGTGGCAGTGGATAGTTGGTAACCATAGTCTCATTCTTGCGGTAGTAGAGCAACTTGTCATTTTGGGCATTCCACCACATTCCCTTTTTTATACCAAACTCCTGACGGTGGGTATAATCGCTTCCATTGACGATACCTTTGTCGCTATCACTGGTAACTGCTGTCACTTTTCCATTCTTGTCAACGATAGCAATGTTATTGTCGACCAGATAAGCTATTTTTGAAAAATCTGTACTCAATTCACGGTTGGCTCCCTGGCTATCGTTGCCGATAAAACTTTCGATGCTTTTTGATTTGATGTTGTAGGCTACGGTGTACACCTTGTCCTTTCCGTTTACCTGAAGCAACAACGAATTACCATCCCGCCATTTGTAGTCGTAGGGAAACATTTGCAAATGGAATGTTTCGTTTGGAATTGCGGCTTTTAAAGCTGCTTCCAGTTCTGTTTTCGACAGCACGCTTGTTTCAGACCAGTTGTTTTCCGCGCTTTTGGAGAACAGGTTTTGATACGATTTATCCAGGTAAGAGAAGCTGTTTGATTTTGGGATCCAGGAAGTGGCAGGAATGGATGTCGGTGCGTAGGTGCGCGGTCCAAATACCGTTTCTTCCAAATTAAGGTTTCGTTGGGCATGGCTGGTTAGAGCACTTGCCAACAAGAAGAATAGCGCAATTCTTTTCATTAGAATATTTTATTTTTAATGATGCTGTACCTTTCAAAAGCGTTTTTTTGCCGCTATGATGGTATTTGCTTTAAATTTTATAGGGCTAAATTAGGTAAATAGCCCTATAAAACCTAGTACAGAATTGTTGCTTGTCTAACTGAAATTGTTGCCTGTGCCTATAATTTGCGGAGCCAGATGTTTCTGAACTGTACCAGATCACCATGATCTTGTAGGATAATAGGACCCGGGCCATGGCTCACCTGTTTCGGTAGTCCAATGTATTCCGTTGTACCGTCAATCTGAGTGTTGTTTTGGACGATGACGCCGTTGTGAAGAACAGTAACTGTACCTTTGCTGATCAATAGACTGTCTTTATTAAACTGAGGTGCTTTGTAGATAATGTCGTAAATATGCCATTTGTCCGCTACAATAACCTGCGCCAGTGGTGGACGCTGCTTGTAAAGGCTCCCGGCACCGCCATTGACATAGGTTGGATTATTGTTGTTATCGAGGACCTGGATTTCATAGAGGCCCTGCAAGAATATACCGCTATTGCCCCGGCCCTGACCTTCGCCTTTGATCAGGTCCGGACTTTTCCACTCAATGTGGAGCTGAAAGTCGGTGAAATGCTCGGTTGTCTCTATATTTCCGCTTCCGGGTTTTACTTCAAGCGTATTATTGGCTACCGTCCAATTTGCTTTACCCTTTTCGCTCTTCCATTTGCTCAAATCCTTGCCGTCAAAAAGTACAATGGCATCACTCGGGATTCCTTTGTCAAGCGTTACCGTAGGTGGGACAGGACTATAATATTCTGTGTCGCTAGCTTTCATATTTGTTTGGGCATAGACTGCGCTGGCGCCGCATAGGATCGCCATCGTTAGTGCCGAAGGTAAAGAAAAGTTCATCTCTTGGGTTTTTGTTGTATTTAAACTTAGGAAAATTTGTTTTTATATACAATTATAATTTCAGAATTGGGCATATCCCACTGCCTATGTCGGCGTATTGAGAATGTTTGCATGGGCTGGACATCATGGTATTCGTCAGGGCCATTGTTTTTTTTGATTTGGAACAATTTGCTTAGGTTTGTGCATGGCAACCATTTTACAGACAGTATCATTGAAAGAGGCGCGATTCTACGCGCCAATTGGCTATTACGAAGAAGAGCAGATTCTCGGAAATGAATTTTTTGTGTCCATTGATGTCAGTTTTCCTTTTCATAATACGGAAACCGAGGATTTGCGCAATACCTTAAACTACGAAGAGTTGTACCAGATTACAGCAAAGGTGATGCAGCCCCAACGGAAATTGCTGGAATCTGCCGCCGCAGAAATTCTTGAGCAGATTAGAAATACTGTATCACATGCCGAAACAATCGAAGTTGTCATTCGAAAGTCAAACCCACCTTTCGGCGGAGACTTGTCCTTTTCGCAGGTCAGTCTCAAATACCTGAAAGATTAATTGTTAAACTGGACCAGCAGAAGCTCGGAATGCTTGCTTAATTTTGCGGATCCATTGTATTTAAAGTATTAAACTGATTAAATGAATATTTACGATCTTGTTATAGCCGATAAGGAAAAGATAGCACTAGCGGATGTTTTTTTAGCGGCGGATAGCCGGCAGAAGCTCCTGCAGCTGATCAAGGAACATCGTTATATCCGCGAACTCTCGGAGTATGGCCTGCCTGTAAGCAATAAGATTTTACTGCACGGTTATTCTGGCTGTGGAAAGACAACAACGGCAAAAGCGCTGGCGACAGCACTCGACAAGCCCATCTATGTGTTGAATTTAAGCAACCTGATCTCGTCCCGTATCGGTGAAACTTCGCAGCATATCAAACAGGTCTTTGATAAGGCTGGTCGTGAAAAAGCTGTGCTGTTTCTGGATGAGTTTGACCAGATTGGGAAAGCTCGTATCAGTGAAGAGAAAGATGTGGGTGAGATGCGCCGTCTCGTGAATACGATTATCCAGCTGATCGACTATTTTCCGGCTCAAGCAGTACTGATTGCGGCAACCAATCATCCCGAAATACTGGACACAGCGATTATCCGGCGATTCCAGCTTCGCCTGGCTTTTGAATTGCCGACTCAGGTACAGTTGGATGCGTATTACGATAAGCTATTTTTGCCTTTTCCGCAATATGACGCGCTGGTATCACGTATCTATGGGATTTCTTATGCCGAAGCAAAAGATTATACTTATGATGCCGTTAAATTCCTACTGATTGCGGCGCTCGAACAGACAGAAAAGCAGGGACAGGAAAGCTAAAGCCCTATTTTGAAGTTTTGTCAAATTAAATTCTTCTGAAAACAGTTTGTCTACTGTGACGTTAATGCTATAACGGATAATGGGACATCGGCCCGTACCAATGACAAAAGCGTTCAATTTTAAAGCTATTTTAAATATTGATATGTCAATATGTCTTTTGTTTCTGTAGTTAAATGACATTTTGTCTTTGTTTTGCGAATGGTACGTGAATTGAATATTCCCTACAAAAGAGTTAGAAAATAAAGCTTAACAAAAAATAAAAAAATTAGGAGGACAAAAAATGGCATTAATTAAATTCCCTACAAAAAGTTTAAACACCGATGCAGTAAACCCATTTGTGAATACCGTATTTGACAATCTGTTCAACGACAATTTTATCTCAGATCGTTTGGTATCACGTGTTCCTGCAGTAAATATCTCGGAATCTGAAAAATCATTTAAGATTGAAATGGCCGCTCCGGGGTTGGATAAGTCAGATTTTAAAATCAATGTGGATAAAAATTTGATCACGATTTCAGCAGAAAAAAAAGACGAACAAACAAGTGAGGACAAATTGTACAGCAAAAAAGAATTCAATTATAGTTCGTTTTCAAGATCATTTACTTTACCCGAAACTGTTGACTATAGCAATATTGAGGCAGCTTACGAAGGTGGAATATTGATCTTAACTGTCGGTAAGAAAGAAGACGCGATCATTGCAAAGCGTTTGATCGAAGTAAAATAGTTTATATAACGGGCACCGTCTGACTTAGGGTTGACGGATGTTTCATAAGATAGTTTTTAGGTTTAGTTTATGTTTTAATCCCCCGGCATCCATTTAGATTCCGGGGGATTTTTTTATCCAATTTCTTCGTATCCTGTGGCACGTGGCACTTTAGCCAAATAGGGTTCCATTTCTTCGGGCAGTTTGGTCAGCTTTCGTCGTTTTAAATCAAGCCAGGCGCCGTCAACGTTGACCGTACAACACAGTGCTCCATCCTTGCGGTAGACCTGATGTACAAAAGAAAATCGGCTGTTTGTCTTATTGTATTTGGTTAATTCGACCTTTACCTGTACATACTCGTCAAGATGTACTTCCTTGGAGTAGATCAGCTCTTCCCTGAATAGAATCGGTCCGATCTGAAACTCAGCGAACTTATCCAGCGAAAAGCCCATTTTGTTTAACATATTGCTCCGTGCCTGTGCACAGATATCCGCATAAGCAGAATGGCGCATGTGTCTATTGGCATCGATTTGAGCCCAAATAACCTGACCCTCGTAAAATATATTTTCCATAATTATTATCCTGATTTGCCTCCTTTTTATGAACAATTTACATATTTTTAACTTAAGCTGTAACACTTTGTTTGTTTGCTATACTTATCACCTGAAAAGATCTTAAAAGTAAAATTTACCCAGTGGCCCATTTGGAAACAGAATTTCTTCGGTTGATTGACGAAAATAAAGGAATTATCGTCAAGGTGAGCCGTATGTATATGGATGACCATGAGGGGCGGCAGGATCTTTATCAGGAAATTGTATATCAGCTCTGGAAGTCCTACGCCTCATTTAAGCAGCAAAGTAAGTTTTCGACCTGGATGTACCGTGTCGCATTGAATACCGCGATGGTATTTTTAAAAAAAGAGAAGAAACAGCAGATTTACGATAGCCTCGAGGAACGTCACGATTTTCCGGAAGAGTCCTATAATCCGGATAAAGATGAGCAGCTAAAAATATTCTATCAGGCAGTACATGAATTAAACGCTGTGGAAAAAGCATTGATCTTTTTATTTCTGGAAGGCCAGAGCCACCGCGAAATAGCCGCGCATTTAGGGATATCTGAAGTGAATGCGCGGGTTAAATTAAATCGTACCAAAGAGCGGATTCAACAAATCATTAAAAAATACAATTATGAATTTTGATGAATTAAAAAAATCTTGGCAAGAACAGCCTATGGATGAGGATTTACAAAATCCAAACCTTAAACATTATAGGGAAGTCGGCAATATCATGGCCAAACTGAGACGCAATATCAAACGTGAATTTATTTCCTGGGTGATCTGCATGTTTTTTCTGATCGCCGTACCTATGCTACCTATCTATAAAATCTCCGGGTATGCGGCTTTTGCCTATTACTTTTTTATTGTCCAAATCTCCCTGTCAAGCCTGCTTTACTACCGTAGATTTTATTATCTAATCAAAAGTGCCAGACAGATTGATCTGCTCGCGTCCCGTGAACATCTCCTGAAGTTGTATTATGACCTTAAATACGCCGTAGAGACCTATCGTATTGTAGCCTATGTGATGATTCCCCAGGGCTTATTTCTTTACCTCATTATGATTGGCCAAAATAGGGCCGTCGCCTGGTTTGAAAAATTATACCACTTCAAAGAAACGTTACAACAGGATCCCAACTTTATTTTATGGATCATCTTGTCTGCAATTATTTCGATTGTAATTATTGTATTGATTACTGAAATTATGATCCGTGTCTATTACGGGGATTACGTCAAACAGATCAAAGAAAATTTGGATCAGATGGAAGCAGAATAGCTTGTTTTTGGACGGCTGAAATCTGTTGGAAAAATGAATTTTTACTTTCAGCAAACCCTGATGCGAAAAAGGTAAGGTTTTTGTTCCGTATCTTGTTTTCGAAAACCCTTGTCCATGATATACAATCCGACCAAGAAATTACAGCGAAGTTCCCAGATATTAAGCATATTGGCAAAATATGGTTTCAAGGATGCTATTGCCCGGCTGCCATGGAAGGGGCCAAGATCGAGCTTAGAACGTAATATTGATGTAGATAAGATTAGTGTATACACACGTATTCGAATGGCTTTGGAGGAGCTTGGGCCTGCTTTTATCAAGTTAGGGCAGTCTGCTTCCACACGCGAAGGACTGCTCCCGAAAGACCTTGTCGAGGAACTCAAACGCCTGGAGGACAATGTGCCGCCCTTTGAAGTCAACATCCAGGAGTACCTTGCAGAGGAACTGGGATTAGACGGTATAGAACAATTTGAGACCATCGATACCGAACCCTTTGCTGCAGCATCTATCGCACAGGTTTATCGGGCAACCTTAAAAGACGGAACTAAAGTCGTTTTAAAGGTTCGTAGGCCCGGAATAGATGAGGTCATGCGTGTTGATCTTGCGCTCATGCGGGATATCGCCAAGATCCTGACCATGTACAACGATGCCCTGGAGAATCTTAATCTTTCGCTGATTGTCGAATCTTTTGCAATGACCCTGCAGGAAGAAATGTCACTGGTCATAGAACGGCATAACATCGAACGCTTTGCCAAGAATTTTAAAGGCAACAAACTGATCAAAGTGCCCAAAGTCTATCCTGATCTTTCTACCGACCGTGTGCTCTGTATGGAATACCTCGACGGATTCAAAGTGACAGATGTTGCTGAAATCAAACGGCGAGGAATGGACGTGGAGACCTTAGTGAAAAATGGGATCAACCTCTACCTGGAACAGGTGATTATCCATGGTTTTTTTCATGGCGATCCGCACCCCGGTAATATGATGGTTATGCCTGATGGCCGTATCGCCTTTCTGGACTTTGGCAACATGGGGAAATTGCTCGGAATTGACCGACGGCAGCTCGAAGAGTTTATTCAGTCCGCTATTTCCGAAGATGCAGTTCGGCTCGCCGACGTTATTGAAGATGTGGCTGTCGTGAGCCATATCCCTGACCGAAATCAGTTTGAACGCTCGCTTTACGAAATATTCGACATGATCGATAATGTTTCCCTGGGTGATCTTAGTCTCGATCTGCTGTTCAATAAACTCTGGAAAATCATCGGTGACAATCGTTTGTATTTTCCAGAATATATCTATCAGCTTATGCGTGGCATCTCACTGATGGAAGGTATCGGCCGTCAGCTTTATCCTGATCTGAATATCATGGAAAGCATTAAGCCCTTTGCGCGTCGGATTATGATGGAGCGGCTTTCGCCAGAAGCTATTTTCAAGAAAGGAAAACATAAGATCGAATCTTTCGCACGGGATGTGGAAAAGCTTCCAGAGGACATGCGCGCCTTAGTACGCCTTTTTCGTACCGGGAATTTTACGCTTAACCATCGCTTGATCAGTGCACGTTCGTTCAATGCCATTCTCCGTAAAGGGGTAAACCGGATTGTGATCGGTATTATGTTTATGTCCCTCAACTTATTGGGAGGAATGGTTATTGTCGCACGTATTGAACCTCAATGGCTGGGGATCCCTGTTTTTGCCTGGATATGTCTGGGGTCGGCATGGGTCTTTGCGGTTTATTTGTTTATCGCCATGATCAGGGCGAAGGATAATGATTAAATGGCTTGTTGGCATTAACCTATTTTTTTGAATGATTTGTACAATGAATAATCTCGGATAACGTAATAGCACAATACATATGATGGAAATCAATCTCATTGGAAAAAAGGCCCTAATCGGCGCTAGTTCAGCCGGTATCGGCGCGGGCATTGCCCGAGTGTTGGCATCCTGTGGAGTTTCAGTTACCCTAGCGTCACGCAGTGAGCAGAAACTGAAGCATACATTGGACAGCTTGGATACTTCAAAAGGGCAGCGGCATCAATATATCTTGGTCGACTACAATGATCACGAGGCCTATAAGGTAAAAATAGATGGCTATTTTCAGTCAAATAAAGTGGATATCCTGGTCAATAATTCCAATGGGCCACAGGCGGGGACGATTGACCAGAAAAACCTGGCGGACTACCAGCATGCCTTCGAACTTTTGTTCCAGAATCATTGCTATACGACTTCCTGCGCATTACCCTATATGTTGGCAAATCAATATGGACGGGTGATCAATGTATCGTCCTCTACAGTTAAGGAGCCTGTGTCCAACCTGGTTTTGTCCAATACCATCCGCACTGCATTGATCAGCTGGAGCAAATCGCTTTCGGACGATGTCGCAAAAGATGGCGTAACAGTCAATAGTATCTTAACAGGGTTATTCGATACCGAAAGGATTCAATCGTTGACCGATATGGATGCACAGCGGTTGGGTATTTCGTATGAGGAAGCGCTACAGTTACGCCTAAAACAGGTGCCGGCGGCACGCCTGGGTAAGCCCGAGGAATATGGTTATCTGGTGGCCTTTATTTGCTCGGAGTACGCCAACTATCTCACGGGGACCAATATCCCCTTGGACGGCGGTATGTTAAAAGGGTTGTAAGGTAAAAAAGAAATTCGCCCGAGAACGGGGAGCTTCTAACTAAGTAGCTGTAAGCTTTTAAAAAAAGTGGCTATCCAAAATCTTGGGTAGCCACTTCTCCTTAGTCTGTGTGATTTAAAAATCTTTGTTTAGTTCAATACCAACTCCGTATTGACGATAATGTCCACATCCGAAGCAACAGCTTCTACACCCGAAGGTAACTTGTCGTTGTATTTTATACCAAAATCATGGCGGTTAATTTTAGCTTTTGCTGTAAAGCCTGCACGTGTTTTTCCCCAAGGATCCGTAATAACACCACCATTTTGAGTGACATCGAAGGTTACTTTCTTCGTTACGTCACGGATGGTCAAATCTGCTACCATGATGTATTTACCTTTCACCTTGGCATTTTTGAAGGTAACTGATTTTAAAGTCATTTTTGGAAACTTCTCTGCGGCAAAGAAATCATCCGTTTTTAAGTGATTGTCACGTGCTTCAATGCGGGTATCAATGCTATTGACATCAATGGAGAAATTTACTTTTGCATTGTTGAAACTTGTTGCGGTTGCGGTTTCTACTGTTCCCTCCACTTTGGTAAACTGACCGTCAACGAAGCTGATTCCAAGGTGTTTTACATCGAATCTTGCATTGGTATGCCCCGGGTCTGCCGACCATTTTACTTGTGCTACAGCAACATTAACCATTAATACTGCTACTGCCAGAAATTGGAAAAATCTATTCATGTTTTTTTTTTTTTTTTTTTTTTTTTTTTTTTTTCAAAAGTTTATTTTTTTATATTTTTTTTTTTAAAATTTTTTTTCAAAGGTGGGTTAATTTTTAATAAAAAAAAATAATATAAATT